>ERZ827168.3160-NODE-3160-length-17362-cov-9.967123_pt1 | contig 17362 bp, 15 predicted proteins | sample MGYA00519868_ERZ827168 | MGnify/ENA primary metagenome ERZ827168 (study PRJEB31778, sample SAMEA3449271) | human gut metagenome | biome: human gut; feature: human-associated habitat; material: faeces | place: United Kingdom | collected 2010/2012 ...
GAGCTTTGCCTTGCCTGAGCAAAAATCTGCTCCGGCAAAACTGCGAGCACCTGTCAGATGTGCTTTTCGAGATATTTTCGGCTTTCTTTGGTGAAGGTGGGCTGGCGCCCATCAAGACAAAAAAGGCGAAAATAGCCGGAAGGGTGCGCTGACAGGCGATATGGGTTCAACTCTCGTCAGCTTAATATAATCTCCGGCAAAGTAGTGTCTTATTATTGACAAAACTCTTGCGTTAGCGTAAACTAACAAAAGTTAGTGCTACCTAACTTAAACTGCCCGGAGGTTATATATGACGCTTGATAATCTGCCTATTGGCAAACCTGCAATAATTCTTACGGTCGGCGGAGAAGGAAATCTTCGCTGCCACCTGCTTGATATGGGACTTATACCGCATACGGAGGTCACGGTACGCAAGGTCGCGCCGCTCGGCGATCCGCTGGAGCTGTAATTGCGCGGCTACACGATGACACTGCGCAAGGAAGACGCAGCGCGCATCGAAGTAAGACCCAAGGAGGAGATATAATATGCTTCTTGCGCTTGTCGGAAACCAGAACTGCGGTAAAACAACGCTTTTCAACCAGCTCACCGGATCAAATCAGCACGTCGGAAATTTTCCCGGCGTTACGATTGAGCACAAGATCGGCCAGATCATCGGATGGAAGAACTACGACCTTGTCGATCTTCCCGGCATATACTCCATCCGCCCGTACTCCGGCGAGGAGAAGGTATCGCGCGATTTTATAATCGAGCGCAAGCCGGACGCGATAATAAACATCGTTGACGCGACGAATATAGAGCGCAACCTTTATCTCACGCTGCAGCTTATCGAGATGGGCAAGCCCATGGTTCTGGCGCTGAACATGATGGATGAGCTTTTGGGCAACCACGGCAGCGTGGATATTCAAAAGCTGTCCGACCGCCTTGGCATACCTGTTGTGCCGATATCGGCAGCGAAAAACGACGGCGTTGACGAGCTTATGCGCGTCGTTGCCGAAACGGCGGAAAATGCGGTAAAGCCGCGTAGGATAGATTTCTGCTCGGCAGGCCCCGTGCACCGCTGCATACATACGGTCAGCCATGTTGTCGAGGACCACGCCGATAAGATCGGCGTTCCGTCGCGCTTTGCCGCGACGCGCGTTATCGAGGAGGATGCGGAGATAATCTCGGCGCTCAAGCTCAGCGATAACGAGCTTGAGCTGATCGGCCACGCCGTTCTGGAAATGGAAAACGAGGGCGGCCTTGACCGCAACGCAGCGCTTGCGGAGATGCGCTATCGCTTTATCGAAGCCGTGTGCTCGGAATGCGTTATCAAAGCGCAGGAGAGCAAGGAGATGCTGCGCAGCGTCAAAATAGACAAGGTGCTGACGAATAAATACCTTGCGATACCGATGTTTATCGCCATTATGGGCTTCATATTCTGGATGACCTTCAGCGTGCTGGGCAAGTGGCTGTCCGACCTGCTCGCACTGGGCATTGACGAGGTGACGGCGCTTGTAGATAACGCGCTTACGGCCTACGGCTTAAACCCGGTCGTCCACAGCCTTGTCATTGACGGCGTGTTCGCCGGCGTCGGCAGCATGCTGAGCTTTTTGCCGATAATCGTGGTGCTGTTCTTCTTCCTTGCAATTTTGGAGGACACGGGCTACATGTCGCGCGTTGCGTTTGTCATGGATAAGCTGCTGCGCCGCATCGGCCTGTCGGGCCGCAGCTTTGTTCCGATGCTCATCGGCTTCGGCTGCTCTGTTCCGGCCATCATGGCAACGCGCACGCTCTCGTCCGAGCGCGACCGCAAGATGACGATGCTGCTCATTCCGTTTATGAGCTGCTCTGCGAAGATACCTATCTATGCCGTGTTCACGGCGGCGTTCTTCCCGGATCACGGCGGCCTTGTCATGACCTGCCTGTATGTTTTCGGCATGCTCGTGGGCATAATAGCGGCAAAGGTGCTCAGCAAAACGGCGTTCACAGGCAAGCCCGTGCCGTTTGTCATGGAGCTTCCGAACTACCGCATGCCGTCGCTCAAAAGCGTTCTGCTGCTCATGTGGGAAAAGGCGTGGGACTTCATCCGCCGCGCGTTCACCGTCATTTTCGCGGCGACCATCGTCATATGGTTTTTGCAGCACTTCGACGTGCGCCTCAACGTTGTCGGCGAGGGCAGCACCGACAGTCTGCTTGCCATCATCGGCACATGGATAGCGCCTGTGTTCGCGCCCCTCGGCTTTGGCGACTGGCGCGTCGCAACGGCACTCCTTACAGGCCTCATGGCAAAGGAAGCCGTCATAAGCACGCTCGGCGTTTTGATGAACGTCGGCGCAAACCTCGGCTCGGCCGCGCTGGGAGGACTGTTCACTCTGCCCTCGGCCGTGAGCTTCCTTGTGTTCTGCCTGCTGTACACGCCCTGCGTGGCGGCTCTGGCGGCGCTCAGGCGCGAGCTTGGCAGCGGAGTGAAAACGGTGCTCGTTATGATCTCGCAGTGCTGCGTGGCATGGCTGGCAGCCTTCTGCGTGTATGCGCTTATCGGGGTGATTTTTTAAAATGGAGCTTGTTATAATTGCCGTTCTTGCCGTGTGGCTCGTGCTTGCCGTGCGCAGCATGAAAAAGGGCAGGGGCTGCTGCGGCGGCAAATGCTCCGGCTGCTCGCAAAGCTGCAAGGACTGCCGCGACTGCAAAAAATGATTTGATATACAAAAAGGTCAGGATAAAGCTCCTGACCTTTTTTGTTCATTTCTGCGCGTCGATTATGATATCGAACGTTTCTTTTTCCCCGGCGGCGTTCGTGCCCTCGCCGGTCATGATGTAAACGGGGAAAAGATAGGTCTTGCCGTCGTGCGCAACTCCGTCGGCGTAGTATTTGAGTGTGCAGTCCGTGATCTTCGCATCGGTGAGATCGCCGGAAAAGCTCGCGGAGTAGTTTGCCGACTTCACGTCGGAGCTAATTTCCGAGCTGCTTTTGAGATTGACCGAAGCAGAGCTGCTTATGGGAGAAACAAGATAATAAACGGAGTTGATCGTGCCGTCGAGACTTACGTTAATATTGATCCTGTACCTTCCTGAAACGCTTTTTCCGTCTATCTGAGGATAATAGAAAACGCTCTTCTCAGAAACGCCGTAAACGCCGTCCTCGTTCAGATCATACTGATCGAAAATCTTGACGTTATCTATTTTCTCTGCCCAAAGGCCGCCTTTGTCGAACAAGGCGTTTGCAATCTCAAGTGCTTTCTCGTCGGTCATTGAAGCGCCGGACTTTACAGGATCGGGGTTGAGCTTTATTACGGACCAGTATCCGATCCCTTTTTCTATATCTGCGCGGTATCCGTCTATTGTATAATAATCACTGAGACTGTCGCTTGTTTTTTCCGCGGCTGATAAATCAAAGTCGAAACAGGCTTCTATCTGCTTTACGGCTGATTCCTGATCGTTGGCCAACTCATATATCGTGGCTGTCTTGCCGGCTGATTCTATCGAGAGATCTGCGGGCAAAGACAGCTCGGCTTGCGCATCAGCTCCGGGCTGAGCAATATCCGGATGCACAGCGGTCAGCGTTGCATCATTTCCGCAGGCGCACAGAGAAAACAGCATGAGCACGGCGAGCAGAAGTGCTATAAATTTGTTGTGTTTCATAATTGCCTCCTTAAAATTTTGTGTTATTTTCGCCCTTCATATATATAGACAGTAATTATTCGAAAAATAGGACAGCTTTTTTGAAAAAATTTATTTTTACTTTTGCCTAATATCATCATAACATATAATTTAACAGTTTTGGTGAACGATCTCCTAATTGAGCCGATTTCTGCGTTCTGCACAAGGCAGAGGCGTTGCCTTTGTAAATGATCTACAACGGCAAAATTCAATTGCACGCTTTTTGCATATTATTGCGCGAAACGGTCAACAATAGCAGCAGTTAAAGGAGGTTTACCTATGCAGAACGAAAAAAGCGGCAAGCTGGATAAGTTTTTTGCCGGCAAGGGCTTCTACATAGTCCTTGCGCTATGTGTGATCGTGATAGGAATATCGGCTTACAGCCTTGTTAAAGGTGCGGACAACACCGACGTCGGCCTTGATCCGGGCATAAGCGCCGCGCGGCAGACCGAGCGCCCGGAACCGAGCGCAGAGCCGCCGGTGAGCACCGAAAAGCCGCAGCCGGTGGATGCTCCGAGCGAGGCCGACGTCGTTTCGGCCGGAACTCTCACTCAGGGCGATGTGTGGCCCGAGCAGGTGACGTGGCGCTGGCCTGTTTCCGGCGAGATCGAGCGCGGCTACAGCGTCGAGGCGCTCAGCTATGACGTCACTATGGCCGACTGGCGCACACATGACGGCGTGGATATCCTTGCGCAGCAGGGCGAGGTGGTCGTCGCTGCCGGAGACGGCGAGGTCGTGAGCGTGACGCAGGACGATCTTTACGGAACAACGGTGGTCATTGACCACGGCAGCGGCATAAAGACTCAATACTCAAACCTTGCCGACACGCCGACCGTCAGCCCCGGCGATAAGGTAAAAGGCGGCGATGTTATCGGCTCTGTCGGGAAAACGGCCATATGCGAGATAGGGCAGGGCAGCCACATGCACTTTGCAATGAGCCGCGACGGAGCGAGCGTAGACCCAACGACCTATATTCCGATATGAAAATTTGAAGAAAAACAAAAAAATATGTTGACAATCCGGGCTATGTCTAGTATAATTCCTATTGCTCGTTTGAGAAATGGCGGCATAGCTCAGTTGGCTAGAGCATGCGGTTCATACCCGCAGTGTCCCCGGTTCGAATCCAGGTGCCGCTACCAAAAAAGGCGCAGATACTTTTACCTGCGCCTTAATTTTGGCCCGTTGGTCAAGCGGTTAAGACACCGCCCTTTCACGGCGGTAACATGGGTTCGATTCCCGTACGGGTCACCAAAAATAAGCAGCTCACCTTTTAGGTGGGCTGCTTATTTTTGCATAATCTATCGGGAATCGAAGGGAGCGGTAGTGAATGACATGCCGGGGGCATGTCAGAGCCGCGACCCGGCTCGCCCGCAGGCGAGGATTCCCGTACGGGTCAAGAAAAAGTCCATCGACCAAGTCGAGGGACTTTTTTTATACCTTCTTTGCAATGACGATGAATCGCCCGTTCTCCGTGTGATATGCGCAGGTAGAGAGGGTGAGCAGCTTATCTCCGGGGCTTATCCGAACTCCGGTGTCGTATAGCCTATTTTCGCCAATGAATTTAACATATTCGGCAAATGACTTTTCGTCGCTGCCGGTGTATTCGTTGTATCTGAAGCCCTCTGCGCTGTCGGACGGCAGCTCGGTCTGTATTGCGGCGACGACCTCGTAGGTCTGCTTTTCGTATATCGTATCAAAGCTTATGTATTTGTGCTGCTTATAAAACTCCTCGCTCTGGTAATCGACGATCACGCCGAACATTGAGCCGTCCTTCATGTGATGTCCGTAAACTATGATGTTATCCGAGGTCAGCACATCACACCAGCCGTCAACGAACAGACAGCCGCGGTAAGAGGAGTTGCCGTAAAAATCGGTGTGCAGATACTTCTCGTTATCGTGCCGTGAGAACATGACGACGTTGTCAAGCTCTGTTCCGTCGATCTTCAGCCAGCCTATGGTATCGGGATTTTCTGCGTAAAGCCCGGCGTATTCATCGAGAACGTCGGGCACGGTAACTTCGGCGTCTTTGAGCTTATCAACGTTTTTGTTAGACTCGGAGTCACGAATATCTCCGATTATGTAAACTGCCAGCACGGCAGCGCAGGCGATAAATACGATCAGCGAAACTATCCTTATTACTTTTTGCAGACTTATCTTCATGCCTTGTCCCTGTATTCGAGCATGCCGTAATCGACAAGCTTGTCATAGTTCATGTAGTAAAGATAATATCCGCCTACATTGTGCTGAACGTCGTCGATCCTGACGCGGTAGCCGTCGTGGCGCACCATGAACGTGTCGAGAATGGAGTTGGGATTTGCCATATACATTGCGTATTCCGGGTAGAAATATCCGCAGAGCATGTGATCTGCGCGCTTATATATCGTTCTGAGAAAGTACTCAAGGTCAAATCCGTTGTCGAGGTAATCAACGTGTATTCCGCGCTCGATCATGCGGTCATAGATCTCAAATGTGCTCATCAGAAGCTCAAAATATGTGTGATACGTTGTGTCGCGGTTATATATCGTGTCAAGGTTCTCCTGCGCGTTTCTGAGTGCAAAGGTGTAGTAGCGCTCGTCATCGACATACTTTGTTATCTCGTTCATCGAATAAGCCACCCAGTGGTCCTTGTACTGAACATAGTCGGCCGAGATAAAATGCTCAACGGCGCTTTTTGCAGCATTGAGCCACTTCTCGTCCGAGGTGAGGGAATACAGTCTGCACAATGCAAAGGTCGCTTCGCCGTCGTAATAAACGGTTCGGAACTGCTCTTTTTTTATAAACTCGCCGTCCAAAACGTGATAGTATTCGCCGCTGTCCTGATCGAGCATCGTGAGTATGCCGTTACCGAGCTTAACGGCAAGATCCTTGTATTTGTCCGAGCCGAACGCGTCCATGTATTCGGTCAGCGCAACGACGGCAACGCCGCAGCCGCCGAGCTTTATCTCGTCGGACTTTTCCTCGTACAGATACGATATCTCGTCGTTTCGCTCGACTATTGCGTTTTCGACCATGTAGTCAACCGCCTTGTCGATCACGGGAACAAGCTCTTCGTTGCCGGTCATTCTGTATTGGCAAACAAGACTCCAAAGCGTGCTTGCGTGGCGGACGATGTTGTAATTGTCAATATTCTTATCGAATCTCGGATAGTAGCCGTAAACGAAGCTTCCGTCGTCCTTGACCTGGTCAATAAGGAAGCCCGAGGCGTTCTTAACAAGCTCGGCGGCGTACTCCTTGTCCACGGTGTCGACCTTGCGTCTGCCGTAATCGTCAATGTCACTTATGAGATCGTAGACCTCGTCGTTTTCGTCGCACATCCAGCCTACGCATTTGAAAACAACATAGCTGTCCGGCAGGGAAGAGAGTGTGCTGCGGCCGGCTTTTTTCAGGTATGTGTTCAGATAACTTTCGTCAACGCACTCGTTTTCATAGTCGAGTATTTTGGCGCCGTTAAGCTCGGCTTCCAGAAGTGCCGTTTCAAAGTTCTTGTCAAAGGCTATGCCGTATCTGAAAAATTCGGGCCTGTAGTGGTGCAGCTCGGTTGAAAACTCGACCGTGTCGTATGTTTTAGCCTCGCTCATGAGGTCGGCCTTGAGCCAAACGGCGTTGTAGTTTTCCTCCTCGATGAAGCTCTTTGCCTGATCGTATGCGCTCAGCCATGCGGCCTTGCGGTCAACACCCGTTCCGGTGAAGACCTTTGCGCGCTCCTCGCCGCTGCAAACGGAAAGAAACACAACGTTGTCCGGAAGCCCCACTTCGATATCGCCCGATATCTCGTCGAGGCGCGCGTCCGAGAGCACCTGCTCGCGCAGAAGCTCGGCCTTCTTTTCAAACGAAGCAAGCGCATCGTCCTTTTTGCCGGCGGAAATGAGATACAGGATCACCACCGCGGCGACTATGGCCAAAACAACTGCCGAACCGATGATAACGGCTTTTTTGGTCCGCGCTGCAAGCTGCTCGGCGGTAGGCTTTTTTGACCGTTCAATGTGCTTTTTCCGTCTGCTTCGTCTGCTCATTTTGCACCTCAAGCAAATAAAAATAGGAATAAAAATAGGAATGGTTGTAAACCATTCCTATTTTATATGCACTTAAGCAATAAGTCAACTAATCGCCCACATTTGATCAGTTATTTTTCTTCTTGCGATAAGTAGAAGTGAATGCTGCCAGGCTGACAACTGCAATTGCTGAGATCAGGATAATGCTGCGATCATCCCCCGTTTTTGGATCTTGATGATCATTGTCATCATCGGCATCAGCATCGGCATCCGCATCGGCGTCGGCGTCCGCATCCGCGTCAGCATCGGCGTCGGCGTCAGCATCGGCGTCCGCATCGGCATCGGCGTCAGCATCGGCATCGGCGTCAGCATCGGCATCGGCGTCCGCATCAGCATCGGCGTCCGCATCAGCATCGGCGTCGGCGTCAGCATCGGCGTCGGCATCAGCGTCCGCATCAGCATCGGCGTCAGCATCAGCATCAGCATCAGCATCGGCGTCAGCATCGGCGTCTGCATCCGCGTCCGCGTCGGCGTCAGCATCAGCATCGGCATCATCGTCAGCATCTGCATCCGCGTCGGAATCGCCGCCGTGTACACCATCTATGTTCAGGTGAACGACGTGGCCTCCCAGATTGCTCATAAACATGTATGTAGCGTTGCCGGGAACATAGTCGGCAGCCGGACCGGACATGCCGCTGCTGGGATGCCATATGATGGCCTCTTCAACGGTGCTGCCGTAGATAAGATCCCAACCGTCAATGTCGGCTCCGTTGACTTCGATCTTGATTACGCAGTCGGCAGGAAGCCTGAGCAGAGTACCGTGTCCCACCGGGTTAATCACATCTTTGAAAGTGAGATAAGCCTTGTCAAAGGTAGAGCGCCAGAAAACGGTGTTGGTAACAGGCAGATATGCCGTAACGGTCACGGTAGCGTCGGCAGGGAGCTTTTCATAGCCATGCAGGCAAAGCAGGAAGTTGATGAAGTTTGCGTCGGGATACTCGGTGTTTTTAAGACCGATACCCTCGAATACCGACATGACGGACGTAGCAGATTCTGTCTCGACCGCAGCGGTGGCATCGACTCCATCAGCACTTGCGTTGGTGCTCAGCACAAAAACAGCAAACAGAAAAACAGCAAGTACAAACAGTACGGTAAGCGCAGGCTTGCTGAACTTTTCTAATTTTACCATGCTATTCAGTTTTGTCCTCCTTTCCCCCAAAGATCCATACTAATACCTATACCGGCGAGCGTTATCCATGCGGCATCGATTATCTCTGCCTTTCGGCAGGGAAGCAGTCAGCCGTTGCTCACGGAAGCAGCCCGGCGGCTATTAATTAATATTGTACCTAATGATACTATATTGTAACCGAAAATTCAAGACATATTATAGTAAAAATAGCTTTTTATAAGCAAAAAGCTATAAAAATTTGGTTAAAAATTTTGAAAGATATATACATTGGGCAGATTTTGTATAGAGTTGCACAAGCGCCGGGTCTGTGTTAAAATCAATGCGATATTTCAATTAATAATAAGGTAGGAGACACAATGGAAAAACTGCCTAAGCTGCCGAGAATGGCGGCTGTTCATGATCTGTCCGGAATGGGAAAATGCTCGCTTACAGTTGCTCTTCCTATAGTTAGCGCAACGGGAGTTGAGTGCTGCTGCATACCGACGGCGCTTTTATCCACCCATACCGGCGGCTTCACTGACTGGACGTTTACCGACCTGAGCGGGGATATAGTTCCGATCGCCGAGCATTGGCACAGCCTGGGACTAAGGTTCGATGCAATATATTCCGGCTATCTCGCCTCCGAGGCGCAGGGAGAGCTGCTCGAGCGCGCGATCGAGCTTCTGAAAAACGACGAGACGCTCGTCATTGTCGATCCTGCTATGGCCGATAACGGCAAATACTATGCAAATCTCGGCGATAAAATGACCGAATGCTTCCGCCGCCTTATAAAAAAGGCCGATATCATAACGCCGAATATAACCGAGGCATGCTTCCTGACCGGTATGGAATACAGACCCGGTACTCACAGTATGGCGTATATCACTGAGCTTATCGACAGGCTCTCCGAGCTGGGGCCGGATTTTGTTGCCGTGACGGGTGTCAGCGCAGAGCCGGGGAAGGTCGGCATAGTTGCGCGCGATAACAAAAGCGGCCGGCTGTGTTCAGTCATGAACGAGGCTCTCGACGGCACCTTCCACGGCTCGGGAGATGTCTTTGCCTCGGCCTTTGCGGCACTTTTGACTCGCGGAGCGGCTCTTGAGGATGCGCTCAATGCCGCAGAGAAATTTGTCACCGCCGCGATAGAACGCACCGCAAAGCGAAATACGCCTCGCCATTACGGGCTCGATTTCGAAGGCGTCCTGCCCGAATATATAAAAATTTGCAGCAGGCTGTTCGAGTAGTCGAACAGTGCCTTGACCAAGTGTTCGGGAACTGAGAATTGGAAAAATAAATTTTGAAATACTTTTGACATAAACTTGACATATCGACTAAACCTAAAGTATAATTGCGTGAAGGGGTATGGGAAACCATACTGGAAACTGGTAAGCAAAAATTTTAAATAAGCGGAAGGGGTTGCAAATGAAAGACCTAAAACATCTGATCTATTTTGAAAACCTGCTGCAGGACGCTCAGAACGAGCTTGTCACCAAGGCAGTGGAGGATGGGCAGATAGCACTCGGTTACAACTGCTATTACATACCCGAAGTCCTTCTCAATCTTGAAGGTTGCTTCTCTTCAAGACTTCGCGCTCCCAATTGCACGTCCAGCGATATTGCAAACTACTACATGACAAACCGTACCTGCCCCTATGCACGCTCCATTCTCGAGCGCGCCATCGAAGGCGGATACAACTACCTCAGCTGCCTGTTCGGCGCGGAAAGCTGCGCGACCATGGAGCGTATGGAAGAGCACTTCTTCCTCATCAATCCCGTTAAGCACGACGGATTTTTCGTCACCCAGATCGATCCTCCCATGAAGGGCGATCAGACCAACCTTGATTACTACAAAGCTCAGCTTAAGCTCAAGGTCGTTGACGAGATGAAGAACCGTCTTGGCGTTGATGTCTCCGATGAGGCTATGCGCAAGGCTATCGAGCAGCACAACGAGCTCAGCCGCATCATCACCGAGATCGGCAACTTCCGCAAGCTCGATAATCCGCCCATCACCGGCTATGAGTTCCATGTCATCCAGCTCGTAAGCCAGGTCTGCCCCCATAAGCTGATCCTGCCTTACCTCAAGGAGACTCTTGAAGAGCTCAAGACCCGCGAGCCGGAAGAGAAGTTCCCGTTCCGCGCCCGCGTTGCACTTGTCGGAAGCGAGGTCGATGATCCCGAGTTCACAAAGCTTATCGAAATGTGCGGCGCAATGGTCGTTGCCGACCGCTACTGCTTCGGTTCGTTCCCCAGCAGAGAGCAGATTGAGATCAAGGAAGGCGAGACCGCGTTCGACGCCATCTGCCGCCACTACCTGTACTGGAACCAGTGCGCACGCTTTATGGATGGCTTCAAGATCGACCAGCGTCACGCTATCGCGGCCCAGCTCGTTGAGGATTTCAAGGCTGACGGCATCATATATGAAAACATGAAGTTCTGCGAGTTCTGGAGCTATGAGAAGGTTCTTGCAAACCACATCTTCACGAACGAAAAGCACATTCCTTGCTGCACTATCGAGAAGGAGTATTCCCTCGGCGCAGTCGGACAGCTTCGTACACGTTTCCAGGCGTTCATCGAATCCCTGGAGATCAAGTCCATTCAGGGAGGTAAGTAATGATGTTCGATAAAGTAATAGCAGCTGTTGATAAAAAGCTTGAACGCTTTGATCCCATATGGCAGGCCGAGAACGGCGTAGGCGGCCAGAGAGACCGTTACTACGACAAGACCGGCGTTGCAAAATGGCGTGAGTGGCGCGGCGTTAAGGACACCATGGTCGACTACGGCGCATGGCTGAAGAACCTCGCCTCCATGGCAATGATGGTCGCATCCGCTCCGATCCCCTGCCTCAAGGGCTTCTGGGAGTATCGCTGGATGGGCTCTTACCTCGGCACATTCATGTTCATTGACCGCCTGTTTGAAGGCTTCCGCGGCTACGAGCTGGTAACGGCGCACAAGTGCATGCACGCTATCGTCCGCAGCCTGACCAAGAAAATTGCGCTGATTATGTCCAATGACCGACGCCTCGGCGGCGGCAAGGATACCGACCGTATCGTTCCTATGGATGAGGTTATGCCACCGTTGTTCATGATGGGCTTTAAGGAGCTTATCCCAATTCCTCTTCAGACGCTTCCTGAATTCATAGTTTGCGACGTTGATCAGCACCTGGATCCGTACTATATAGATGTTGCCGAATCTTTCGGCCTTCCTGCCGACGTCTGCTCTCGCTGCGCGGCCGAGACCGGCGTTGCGCTCGACGATGCATTCCCACTTGTCGGAAAGGCAATGCTCTCGACAAACATGCCCTGCAACGCATCCGAGGCAACCTCGATGTTCCAGCGTCGCCGCATAGGTATGCCTGACTTCCCTGTTACAATGGCTATGATCCACAACGAGCCGGGCGCGCATCCGTATTCTACTCAAGTACTCAAGGATGCAATCGCTTTCGTGGAAAAAGAGTACGGCGTGAAGTACGACTGGGATAATCTCTTTAAGTACGCAAAGCTCATGAACGAGCAGAACACCATCGAGCTTGAAAAGTGGGACTACTTCAAGACCCCGTATTCGGCTCTGTGCGGCATTGCAGAGACGCTTTACCGTCTTTATGCATGGGCATCCGCAAACGGTACCGATCCTTACTTCAACAAGGTCGACCGTCAGGTCATCAAGATCATGCGCAAGGCGTATGAAGAGAAGAAGGAGCCGTTCGGCGGCAGAACCCGTCACCGTGCCTTCCTGTGGGGACCCTCCGCTGTTTACTACACCGATTTCCCGACATGGACTCAGAACTGCTGGGGCATCAATATTGTCCTCAACATGGACTCTACAATGGGTCATAACATGATAAACACAGAAGATCCTGATGAGGCGATCAAAGACCTGGCTCTGTTCTCGGAAAAAGGCGTTATGCGTCACCACGCTGTCGGCGGCTGGGATAATGTCAACGCCATCTGGGAGTGGGCAAAGAACTTCAACTGCGACATGGTCCTCATGAACGACAACATCGCCTGCAAGGGCATGCTCGGCGTTCACGCTCTCATGGAAGAGCAGGCAAGGGATCTCGGCTTCCACTTCATCTTCATCGAGCATGACCTTGAAGACTGCCGTACCGTTTCCCGTCAGGATATGCGTAACTGCGTAAACGGCTACATGTCCGTCGTTCTGGGCGAGGAGCCTCTTGACCCCACGCTCGTTGAGTTTGACGACAGCGCCGCATATTAATAGGAGGATAAGGTAATAATGAAAACTGTTGCAAAGATAGGCGGCAAGGTCGCTATGTTCGCATTCCTCGCTTTTGTCGGAACCTTTACCCTGTATATGACCAATGGCGAAAACAAGCTTATATACTATGTCATTCGCCCGCTGCTGAATAAGCACTACGACTCTCAGGTCCGCGACCGCAGAATCGTATGATCCGATATCCGCATAACACATAGCAAAAAGACTCCCTGTTACTGGGAGTCTTTTTTTATGAACAAACTAATTGACAATTTTACTGAAAGTGTATAGCTGAACGTATTTTTAGAATAAAAAAACCTGAATTTTTCATATAAATAGCAGCATATTCTCTTGCAAATCAGAGGCATTTGTGTTAAACTGTTATCAAAATGCGTAAGGTATGTCAATGCGCAATTGAAGGGGGGACGTATTATTGGAAAATAAAGCAAAGATCATCGCGGTCGCCGGTAAAGGCGGTGTCGGCAAGACGTCGATTTCGGCGTCGATCGTAAGGCTTCTGGTGGAAAATTTCCCGGATAAGAAGATCCTCGCGATAGATGCAGACCCTGCTGTCGGCCTGTCGGTCGCTCTCGGAGTTGACGTTAAGCTCACGCTTGACGATATCCGCATGAGCATTGTTGACAGCGTCGAAAACGGCGAAACAAGAGAGGCGCTTGAGCTTTTAAGCGAAGCGAGATTCAAGATCTTTGACGCACTGGTCGAAATGCCCGGCTTTGCATTTCTCGGCATCGGCAGACCTGAAAGCTCAGGCTGCTACTGCAAGGTCAATTCCTACCTGAAGGAAGTCATCGGCATTCTGGCAAACAGCTTCGACTATGTCGTCATCGACGGAGAGGCCGGCATTGAGCAGATCCAGCGCCGCGTTATGGATAAGGTAACGCATCTGCTGCTTGTTACCGACCAGAGCAAGAAAGGCTGCCAGGTCGTATCGACGATCAAAAACGTTGCCGACGAGCTGATCGTTTACGATAAGATAGGCGCCATAGTAAACCGTATGACAAATCCCGAGCTTGCAGAGCTCATCACTGTGCCCGGTGTTGACATCGTGGCGCGTATCCCTGCGGACAATGCTTTTGCCGCAAACGACATAAAGGGTCAGAGCGTGCTTCGCCTGCCCGAAGATTCTCTTATGCTCAACGGAGTAAAGGAAGCACTCCGAAAAATAGAAATTCTTTGAAGAAGAGGTGTAACATTTGAAAGATCTTAAGCATCTGATCTACTTCGAAAGTCTTCTTGAGAATGCCGACAACGATCTGGTAAAGCAGGCTCAGGCTGAGGGCGATATCTGCCTTGGCTACACTTGCTATCACGTTCCCGAAGCACTTCTCAACATAGGCAACTGTTTCTCCGTGCGTCTGCGCGCACCGAAAACAGGCTCGATCGACATCGCGACCTACTACATGTCCAACTACACCTGCGAGTACGCACGCGCACTCGTAGAGCGTGCAATCGAGGGCGGCTATCAGTTCCTCGATGCAATGATCGGCGTAGACGCCTGCTCCATGATGAACCGCGCAATGGAGCATTTTGAGGTTCTGAAGGTCAACACGAAGGAGAAGTTCTTTGTAACTCACATGGACATTCCCTTCAAGGTAGTTGACTATACCCTCGACGCATATGAAATCCAGATGCAGAAGCATGTTCTGGATAACCTGCACGAGAAGTTCGGCATCGATACCTCCGATAAGGCTATCCGCAAGGCAGTCAAGGAGCACAACGAAGTGTGCAAGATCCTCACCGAGATCGGCGATATGCGCAAGGCTGAAAACCCCGTTATCACCGGCTATGAGTATCATGTACTGAACCTCGTTTCCTTCACCTGCCCGAAGAGACTCATTCTCCCGTACCTGAAGGAGACTCTCAAAGAGCTCAAGACCCGCAAGCCCGATCCCAAGCCCTGGTTCCGTGCAAGAGTTGCGATCGTCGGCTCCGAGATCGACGATCCGGATCTTACCAAGCTTATCGAGGGCACCGGCGCATTTGTCTGCTCCGACCGTCACTGCTTCGGCTCGACTCCGGGCCGCGAGGTCATTGAGCTCAACGATGAAGAGCCCGCCCTCAGACAGCTTTGCCGCCATGTAATGGAGCACTCCGAGTGCGCACGTTACATATCCGACGAAAAGGTCATGCAGCGCCGTCACACCGCAGACCGCCTCGCAAAGGAGTACAATGCGGAAGGCATCATCTACGAGCAGATGAAGTACTGTGACTACTGGGGCTTCGAGCGCGCACTCGTCAGCCATGTAATGGCTGAGGAATACGGCTGGCCCGTCCTGTCTATCGACAGACTGTACAACAACGGCAACTCCGGTCAGCTGCGTACCCGCTGCCAGGCCTTTGTTGAGTCTCTGGAGATCAAGCGTATTCATAAAGAGGAGGGCAATAAGTAATGGCTAAGACTCCTAAATATCCCAATCCTAAGTTTTTTAAGGCAAAAGATAACATCGACTGGAAGAAGCAGTGGGAAAACCTGAAGGTTTGTGGCGGCATTTTCTATGAGATGTTCAAAGAGACCGACTGGGAAGCTTTCAAAAACGGCTGGAAGAACACCCTGAAGATGGATGCAGAGCGCATCAAGGAAGAGTACAATGCATTCATGGCACTCGACCAGCAGGGCAAGCTCGATGCTATCCTTTACGGCGAAAAGAGACTTGGCAGACTGTATGCCAAGGGCGCAATGGCAACCGTACGTCGTGAGTGGCGCGGCGTTAAGGACACTGCATACGACTTCTATGAGTGGGCTCGTATGTGGGGCATGCTCCTTATGACCTTCTCCAAGGATCTCATTCCCGCACTCAACAGTGCTCTGCACTACCGCTGGATGATCTCCTACTTCTGCTGCCACGGCTTTATGGATAAGAACATCATGGGTCAGCGCGGCCGCGCTCTCCGCATGAGCCACCTGCTTATCTACGATATATTCCGCTACGTTGCAGAAAACCTCGTTCTTTTGTCCAAGGCTGACCGCAAGAACGGCAACAGCGAGGAGCTTAACAAGATGCTCATGACCTTTGACGAGATGACCATGGGTCAGATCATGGCAGGCTTCCCCGATTTGTGCGGTATTCCTCACCAGCTGCTGCCCGTCTTCCTCGTCTCCGAGATCGACCAGCTCACCTGCGTACCTTACATCGATGCAGTCGAGTCCTTCGGTCTGCCCTCCGATACCTGCCCGGTTCCGTCTTCCGAGTGCGGCGCTCTGGTTATCGACGCACTGCCTGACATGGGCTGCGGCTTTATCTCCAGCTCCATGCCCTGCGACGGCTCCACCATGGCATCCTCTTACTTTGCACGCCGCTTCCCGAACACACCCGTGTTCCACCTCTGCTTCCCCGTTCGTTACGAGGACGAGTCCGTCCTGCAGTCTGCCGCCGAGGATATCAAGGCCTGCATAAAGTTCATCGAGGATCAGACCGGTGCAAAATGGAACTGGGACGCTTACTTCACCGCTATGAAGCGCTTTAATAAGGAGACTTCTTACGAGCTGGAGAAGTGGGAGATCAACAAGACCAAGTATCCGCAGCTGCTCGGACCTTGCTACGAGCTGTTCCGTAAGTGGAACTACGAGATGGACGGCGGTATTGATCCCCGTGTTATTAAGACCTGTGAGAAGGTCAGCAAGCTGATCCGCGAGGCATATGAGAATCGCGACGAAGCATGGCCCGGCAAAATGAAGTACCGTGCAATCGTATGGTCTTGCCCGGCTCACTACTATGCAAACTTCTCCAACTGGCTTGCCAACTGCTGGGGCATCGATGTCCTGGTAGAGATGGAATCCCTCAACTTCACCAAGCCTCTCGAGACCGAGGACAAGGAAGAAGCACTCCGCGACCTGGCTCGTCTGTACGAGCGTATGGTTATGCGCCGTCACACCAACGGCGGCTACCACAACGTCGTCACCGAGCTCTGGCGTCAGTGCGAAGCATGGGATGCAAAGCTTATCATCATGTATCAGAACGTTGCATGCAAGAACATGGCAACAGTTCAGGGCCTGCTCGATGATCAGGGCCGTGAGCGTGGCTACGATCTTATCTGGATCGAGCACGACCTTATGGATCCGCGCACCGTTTCCCGCCGCACAATGCGCGACAAGGTTAACGAGTTCATGCGCACCGTTAAGAACGCAGAGCCCATAGATCCGTCTCTCGTCGAGTTCGAGGACGAGGTCTGCATGTAATTGCATAAAATTTACTCCGGGGCTGGCAGGAGAATAAATGCCGTCCCCGGACGGCGTTCAAAGCGCCGAGAATGATTAATTAATTGGAGGAAATTATAAAATGAAATATTTTGGCGGTTGTGACGTAGGCTCGACCTACACAAAGGCAGTAATA
>ERZ827168.3163-NODE-3163-length-17352-cov-3.196219_pt1 | contig 17352 bp, 11 predicted proteins | sample MGYA00519868_ERZ827168 | MGnify/ENA primary metagenome ERZ827168 (study PRJEB31778, sample SAMEA3449271) | human gut metagenome | biome: human gut; feature: human-associated habitat; material: faeces | place: United Kingdom | collected 2010/2012 ...
ATTATGAGGAGCGCACGAATGTCGTGCTCAACCATCTGCTCTATGAGGGGCTGGATCTGGACGAAGCGGAGCAGAACGCCTACGCCTGGGCGCTGTTCAGCACGGACAAGGCGATGGAGATTTTCCGCAGTTCGGAGCAGCGCTACCGCGCCAAATACGAGCTGCGGCGTCAGCAAAAATTCGACGGCGCGGAACTTTGCCGCCGCCTGCCGGACGGCGAATACCGCCTACCCTTTCTCTTCTATAAAGAACATATTTCGGCGGGCAGCAATCTTTCGATGGCGAACAGAGGCTTTGAGCACCCCTGCGTGCTGAAAGTTGAAAACGGCTGCGGCATGGTGCATCTGAAACCCATCAGCGCTTCCGCGCGTTCCCCCTTGACGGGGCGCGAAATGAACGGCCGCGTGCGCAACCTGACCGTGCAGGACGGCGGGGAATTCCGCCCTGCGCAGGACTGCGGCGGCACGCTCGCCTTTCCCGCGCGGGTGCTCTCCTTCCTGAACCTCGGCTACGGCATGGAGCAGATTCTGCACGGCAGCGTCTGCCTGCGGATGCAGGCTTCCGTCGGTACCAACCACATGCCGGAATCCACCGTGCTGTTCACGATTCTGTTCTGACTCCCGCTTGCTTTCCCCATCTTTCTCGTCATTCAAAGGCCGGATTTTCTTGTAACGGCTGCGTTACAGAAAATTCGGCCTTTCCTTGTCCTTTGGCGCTGCCGGATCGCCGGAAAGGCTCATTTTATAACGCAGGCGTTGCAAACGGTGATTTGCAAGCAAGAGGAGGTTCTGTTATACTTTCATCTTAGTTAGTTGCTGTTTTGAGCACTGTCACGTCGGAAACGGCTTTTTTCAAAAGGAGCAGTTAGACATCCCTAACTAAAAGAGGAGTGAAGGAACGAATGATGATGAACAAACGCCTGATCGACTTCGTGCCGGAGAGCAGGAAGTATATCGCAGGCAACGTCGCGCTGCAATGGGTCAGTCTGCTGGCCAACATCGGCATGATGACCGCGATCACGCAGCTGCTCGCGGCGCTCTTTGGGGGCACGGCAGACGGCGTGCAGCTGGCGGGCACGGCGATCCTTGCCGCACTGGCCGTCGCAGTGCGCTTTGCCTGCACCACAGGGGCGTCACGGATGGGCTTTTTGTCCTCGCGCACGGTCAAAAAAGCCCTGCGTGAGGCGATTTATCAAAAGCTCCTGCGCCTGGGCGCGTCTTATAACGAACAGGTCAAGACCTCCGAGGTCGTGCAGGTCGCCGTCGAAGGTGTGGATCAGCTGGAAACCTATTTCGGTGCATACCTGCCGCATTTCTTCTATGCGATGCTCGCGCCGCTGACGCTGTTTGCCGTGCTTTGTTTCGTCAACGTTCCGGCGGCGGTCGTGCTGCTGATCTGCGTGCCGCTGATCCCCATCGCCATCGCCGCGGTGCAAGCCTGGGCCAAGAAGCTGCTCTCCAAGTATTGGGGACAATACACCGCGCTGGGCGACACCTTTCTGGAAAATCTTCAGGGCCTGACGACGCTGAAGATCTATCAGGCAGATGCGGCCCGAAACGACGAAATGAACGAACAAGCCGAAAAGTTCCGCAAGATCACCATGAAGGTGCTGACCATGCAGCTCAACTCCATCACCATCATGGATCTGATCGCCTATGGCGGCGCGGCGCTGGGCGTGATTCTCTCGGCAATGCAGTTCCGCGCGGGCAATGTGACGCTTTCGGGCGCACTGCTCATCGTCGTGTTGGCAGCGGATTTCTTCATCCCGATGCGGCAGCTCGGCTCCTTTTTCCACATCGCGATGAACGGCATGGCAGCCAGCGACAAGATCTTCCGCCTGCTCGACCTGCCGGAACCGGACAAGAAGCCGCTCTCCTGCCCGGACGGCGGCCTGAACTGCCGCGATCTGCGCTTTTCCTACGAACCGGATCGAGAGATTCTGCACGGAATCAACCTTTCCTTTTCCAAAGGGAGCTTTACCTCCCTGGTGGGCGAATCGGGCTGCGGTAAATCCACCATCGCTTCGATCCTGATGGGGCGCAGCCGGGGGTATTCCGGCAGCGTGACGATCGACGGCGCGGAGCTGCGGGAGATTTCCGAGGAGAGCCTGATGCGGCACATCACCTACGTCAGCCACCAAAGCTATCTATTCAAAGGCACGGTGCGCAGCAATCTTCTGATGGGAAAACCGGACGCTTCGGACGAACAGCTCTGGGCGGTGCTGAAGCAGGTGAACCTAGCCGATTTCCTGCGCAGCGAAAACGGGCTGGACACGCTCGTGGCCGAAAAGGGGGGCAACTTCTCCGGCGGTCAATGCCAGCGGTTGGCGCTCGCCCGCGCGCTGCTGCACGACAGTCCGGTCTACATCTTCGACGAAGCGACCTCCAACATCGATGTAGAAAGCGAAAACGACATCATGGCGCAGATCCATGCGCTGGCCGGCCGCAAGACCGTGATCCTGATCTCCCATCGACTGGCCAACGTCACGTTGTCCGACCGCATTTATGTGCTGAATCACGGCAGCGTCGTCGAAAGCGGCACGCACAGAGAACTGCTTGCGCAAAACGGACTTTACGCTTCGCTCCGGAACGCGCAGCAGGCGCTCGAAAACTACGAAAAAGGCGGTGCAAAGGCATGAACACGCAAAAGAAACGCAGCGGCTTTACCGTCATGCTCCGGCTGATCGGCTTGGTCAAGCCGCTGGCCGGCTATATGGCTTTGGCGATCTTGATGGGTCTGGTGGGGCATCTCTGCGCGAGCTTCATCACGATCTTCGGCGGCTACGCTGTGCTCGACCTGCTGGGGTTCCGGACTCCCGTTGCGCTCACGGCGGTCTTTATCTGCGTGCTGGTGTTCGCGCTGGTGCGCGGCGGCTTCCGCTATGCGGAGCAGGCCTGCAATCACTTTATCGCCTTCAAGCTCCTGGCACTGATTCGCGATCACGTCTTTCGCGCGCTGCGCCGCCTCTGCCCCGCCAAGCTCGAAGGGCGCGACAAGGGCGACCTGATCTCGGTCATCACCTCCGATATCGAGCTTCTGGAAGTCTTTTATGCGCACACCATCTCCCCCGCAGCCATCGCGCTGCTGTTCACGGTGATTCTCTGCGGCTTCATCGGCAGCTACCATCCGCTGTTGGGATGCCTCGCGCTGCTGGCGTATGTCACGGTGGGCGTGATCGTGCCCCTTGTCACCTCGCGTCTTTCCAGCGATAACGGGCTGCGGTTCCGCACGGAATCCGGCGCGCTTTCCGGCTTTGTGCTGGACAGCCTGCGCGGCCTTTCGGAAACCATCCAGTTCGGCTGCGGCGCACAGCGCCTTGATGAAATGAACGCCCGCACCGACGCGCTCTCCGAAGAGGAGTCACGCATGAAGCGGGTTTCCGGCCGCAACATGGCGGTGACGAACACGGCGATTCTGCTGTTTGACCTCATCATGCTGCTGGTTTCCGCGCTGCTCTACCGCCAAGGACAAATCGGGTTTGACGGAGTGGTGATCCCGACGCTGGCGCTGTTTTCCTCCTTCGGACCGACCATTGCGCTGTCCGCTCTGGGCGCAACGCTGCAAAACACCTTTGCAGCGGGCAACCGCGTGCTCGACATACTGGACGAAACCCCGGCGGTCAGTGCAGTGATCGGCCAGCCGGAAGTGAGCTTTGACGGTGCGTCCGCCGAACACGTCACCTTCTCCTACGGCAGCGAGAACATACTGACCGACGTATCGGTGCAGGCGCCCAAGGGCGCGGTGATCGGCATCGTCGGCCGCAGCGGCAGCGGCAAGTCCACGCTGCTCAAGCTGCTGATGCGCTTTTGGGATGTGCAGCAGGGGCGCGTGACGATTTCCGGCACGGAGGTCGCCCGCATCAACACGGACAACCTGCGCCGCATGGAGAGCTTCGTGACACAGGAGACGCACCTCTTCCGCGACAGCATCCGAAAAAATCTGCTCATCGCCAAGCCCGACGCAACCGATGAGGAGTTGACCGCAGCCTGCCGAAAGGCTTCTGTACACGATTTCATTCAGGCGCTGCCGCAGGGCTACGATACGCCGGTGGGAGAACTGGGCGATACGCTCTCCGGCGGGGAACGCCAGCGGCTCGGCCTGGCGCGCGCGTTCCTGCACGATGCGGACCTGATGCTGCTGGACGAGCCGACGAGCAATTTGGACAGCCTGAATGAAGCGATCATCCTGCGCTCTCTGGATCAGGCGCGCGCGGGCAAGACCATCCTGCTCGTCTCCCACCGCGCCTCCACCATGCGGATTGCGGACAAAGTCCACTCCGTCGAACACGGGAGAATGAGCTGATGAAGAATATCGCCCTGAAGCGCGAGCGGGAAAAGCGCATGGTCTCCCAGATGATCGCGCTCTACTGCCGCAAAAAGCATCGCACGCGCGGCACGCTCTGCTCCGACTGCGCCGCTTTGGAATCTTACGCCCGCAGCCGATCGGAGCACTGCCCTTTTATGGAAACCAAAACCTTCTGCTCCAACTGCCGCGTTCACTGCTACAAGCCCGAAATGCGCGAAAAGATTCGCGCGGTCATGCGTTTTTCCGGCCCACGGATGCTGTTTGTGCATCCCGTCGCCGCGATTCGCCATGTGATCGAAACTCGACGCGAAAAGAAACGATTGGAGAAAATGCCGTGACGATCAAACGAATGATTTTTCTAATTGTCGGCTGCGTAAGCCTTGCGCTGGGCTGCACCGGCATCGTGCTGCCCATTTTACCGACGGTGCCCTTCTTTCTTTTGACGGTGTTCTGCTTTGCCAACTCCTCGCAAAAACTCCACGATTGGTTCATCGGCACCAGGATGTACAAAAAGCATCTGGAATCCTTCGTGCAGAAAAAAGGCATGACGATCCGCGCCAAGGTCACGATCCTCTCCTCCGTGACGCTCCTCATGGGTCTCGGCTTTGCACTGATGTTACGCAAAGGACTGTGGATTCCCTGCACAATTCTCGGCGTGATCTGGATTTGCCATCTGATCTATTTTCTTCTCGGCGTCAAAACCCTCCGTGCCGAAGACTGACAAACGTCAAAAAAGCGATTGCGTTACTGCAATCGCTTTTTCTTCTATCTCTATGCTTCCTCGCCGATGCGGATCGTCCGTCCGCCCAACGTTTCGTAGACGCGGTGGGAAATGGAGAGCACGGTGCGCCCTTTCGACGCGCGGCGAAGCGCCTCCATCACGCGAGCCTCGGTTTCCGCATCGAGATTGGCCGTGATCTCGTCCAGCAGCAGCACGGCTGGGTCTGCGGCGGCAGCGCGCGCGATGGAGAGCAGCTGCCATTCTCCCTGCGAGAACATGCCGTCCGAGCAGGGCGTGTCATACCCCTGCGGAAAGGAACGAATCACGCCGTCCAGTCCGGCCAACCGCGCGGCCTTTTCCGCCCTCTCGCGCGTGATGCGTTTATCGCCCAGCGTGATCTGATCCACCACGGTGCCGGGTACTCTGGCAAAGTGCTGCTCCACGCAGCCGATGCAGCCGCGGCGCTCGCCGTCCGTGATGTCGGAAACGTCCACGCCGCCGATGGTGAGCGCGCCTTTTTCCGGCTTATAAAGCCCCAGCAGCAGCCGGAACACGGTGCTCTTGCCCGCACCCGTGCGGCCGACCAGCGTTACCTGCTCGCCGGATTTCACGGTAAAGGACAAATCCGACAGCACAGCGTGCTCGTCGTAGCCAAACGTGACGTGAGAGAGCACCACGTCCCCTCGCGGACTTTCCCTCCGGCATTCTTCGGGGATCACGCGTTCCGGCTGCGCCAGAAATGCGTCGATGCGCTTGACGCCTGCCATGGCGGTCTGAATGGTCTGGATCTCCATACCCAGGCTCTCGATGGGGGTAAAGATGCGGGAAATATAGTTGATGACCGTGACCGACGTGCCGACCGACATGCCGAACAGCGCCAGCACCTTCGCGTTTCCGGAAGCGGAGAGCAGCATCACGATGCCGACCACTGCGGCGTTGATCCCCAGAACAACGGGCGAATAGATCGCGTCATAGAAATTCGTCTTTTCCACGGCGACGTAACTTTCACGGATCCGCCGGTCGTAGCGCCCCTCCATATACCGCTCCAGTCCGAGCGCCCGTATGGTGCGGATGTTGTGCAGAGTTTCCGGCACCTGTCCGGACACGGCGGCCACGGCGTGACGGTGATCCAGCTGCGCCGCCAGCATCCGCTTCTGCACGTGACGGGTGAACAGGGCAAACAGGGGCAGAACCAGCAGCAAGATCAGGGCGAGGCCGGTATTTTTCACCGCGATGACCGCCATGATGGACAGAATGCGGCACGCGTCCGCCACCATGCTGATGATGCCGGAGGTAAACAGCGCCTCCACCGTATCCACATCCCCGGAAAACCGGGCGGCGACCTCGCCGGGATTCTGGTCAACGAGAGTGCTTGCAGGCAGCCGGGTCAGCTTCCGGGACATTTCCGAACGCAGGGCGTGGGTCATTTTCTGGCCGAACAGCACGAGCAGGCTTTCCTGCGCGGAAGAAAGCAGTCCCTCCAGCGCAAGACTGCAAAAGTAGCCCTGTACCGCGAGAAACGTCAGTCCGCTGCCCACGGTCAGGCGATCGACCACCCGTGCCAGCAGCAGCGGCGGGAGCAGGGACGCACCCACCGACGCCGCCACGCAGAGAACCGTCCCCACCGTGAGAAGATGGTGGGTCGCTGCCGCCGTCCGTATCGCGGCAAACACACCGTTTTTATTCATGAGTCTGCCCTCCTGTCTGGCTTTCATAGAGCTGCCGGTACACCGGGACGGATGCCATCAGTTCCCCGTGGGTGCCGACGGTGGTTTTGCCGTCCTCCATAAAGATCACACTGCGCATCTGCGGGAAGTGATACAGGCGGTGAGAGATCAGGAACACAACCTTATCCTTTGCGTATTCCTGCAAGTTTGCGAACACGGCATCCTCGGTATTTCTGTCCAGCGCGGAGAATGGGTCATCCAGAACCAGAACGGGTCTGGGGTGGGCAAGGGTTCTTGCCAGCGCCAGCCGCTGCGCCTGACCGCCGGAAAGCCGCGTGCCGCTGCTGCCAATGACGGTGTCCAGCCCCTGCTCCATGGCAAGCACTTCATGATCCAGCGCCGCCGCGGCAAGCCAGGGCTTCGCGTCCTGATTGCTTCCGCAGAGGACGTTATTCTGGATGGTGTCGGCGCTCAGCTCCGGGTCGTGCCCCAAATATCCCACGGTCGCCGCGATTTGACGGGGGGTGAGGGCGGAAAACTCGGTCTTCCCGAATTTCGCCGAGCCGCCGTAGGGCGCTTCGCAGAGGAACACCCGCCCGAAGGTGGACTTGCCGCAGGCCACCGGCCCGGTAACGCCGATGATATCCCCCGGATGGGCCGTCAGGCTCAGCCCGGAGAAAACCGGCTGGTCGCCGTAGGCAAAGGAAAGATTCTCTAGGGTCACGTCCACCGCTGACGGAACGGCGAGAGGCTCCAGCGTCTCCGGGGACTTCATCAGCGGCTGAATGCGCTTCCACGAGACCTCCGCCTTCTGCACCGAGTTGAACAGCTTCGCCGCCTTGGAGGATTTCACCGTCAGCTTGGTAAAGCAGGAAAGAAACGTAGTGAACGCCGCAATATCCCATGCGCACCACCCGGAACCGAGGACGTTTTTCGCCCCGAACCACAGAATGAACAGCACCCCCGCCTCCGACACGGCCAGATACAGCGGCGGCAGGGCCGACTGCCATACGTTGCTGCGGACGGCGGTCTTCTCGTAGGTGTCCAGCGTATGCTCGTACTGCCCCTCCCGGGTGCTTTCACAGCCGTAAATACGGTAGGTCACGGCGTTCTGCGCCCGATCCAGTGTGGCCGTGCTGAGTGCGCCCGCCGCTTTTTTGTAGGCGGCGCCCGCACGCTGGACGTTCCGCTTCATCCACGCCGCGCAGACGTAGGACACCGGCGTAAACAGCAAACTCAGGATCGCCAGACGCCAGTCGTATACCAGAAGCATGACGGCGTAGCCCACCAGCGCCACGCCGGTGTCGAAGACCTCAGTGGTGAATTTTCGCATTCCCTCCACGCAGTCGTCCACGTCGGAGATGGCCTTGGTCATCAGCTCGCCCGCGCCCTCCTGTTCCAGCGACGCCCGGCTTCTGCGCACCAGATTGGCGTACAGGATGCCCTTCATCCGGCGGTTGATGTTGTTGGCGAAGCGGCGGACATAGAACCGCTTGATAAACCGCGCGGCCTGCACCCCCAGCGTGACGAGAATATAGGCAAGCACCAGAACCGCCATTTTCCCGGCGGTGGCATTTCCGCCCAGAATGTCCGCAAGGCACTGCGCCAGCCGCCCTTCAAACCAGGGCGTGGCAAGAAGACCGATGTTGTAGATCAGGCCGGAAAGGGTCACCAGCGCCAGCGGCAGCCATTCGACGCGGAAATACGAACCGATCCTGTCCGGGCGGAAGGCTTTTTCACGCTTCATCGCTGTCGTCCCTCCTTTGCCGCCTGAATAAAGTGCGGGAAGCCCGCCCGGCTTTCCGCCTTGGATGCCGCATAGAGCTTGTTCAGCGCGGCGGTAAAGGCGGCGGCTTCCTCTTTCGTCAGCGTATCCGTCAGGTATTCGTAAAAGGCCGCTTCAATCTCCGCTTTGGAGGATTTCAGGCTCTCCGCCTTTTCCGTGGGGTACAGCAGCTGACTGCGCCGGTCGTTGGGGGCGTCCCTGCGGACGAGGTAGCCCTTCGCTTCCAGATTCTTCGTTCTGCGGGCGATGGCGGCTTTGTCCGCGTGCAGCAGCTCCGCCAGCGCCGCCTGTGTGCAGCCGGGATTGTGGCGCAGGGCATGGATCAGGTCGATCTCCGCCGTGCCGACGCCGGTTTCCCGCATGGTGCGCAGAACCAGCTTTTCCGCCTCCCGGGCGATTTTGGTGATTTTCCGTTCCGTAATGTCCATGGCAGTCTCCTGACTCGTTGTAGATACATCGTTGTATGTACAACTATTATGCCACGCGCATTCCCGGACGTCAACAGCAAAATGCGCCCCGTTTTCCGTTTGGTGGGAAAACGGGGCGCTGTTACTCAATCCGCATCGGCTTCCAGCGTCGCGCCGGACAGCTTGCCAACGACCTCCACGGATTGTATTTTATCGATGTTGATTGCGCTGTTGAACATGTCGAGAAAATCACCGTGTTCAATGACCCGCTTGAACAGGGTGTTGTCTGTCAGGCTGTCCACAACGACAAAGTCGGTGCCGTCCGTCATGTGGAAGATGAGGGTCTGGATATCGCTGCCCGGCTCCGCGTAACGGGAAGACCGGATGCGAACGCACAGGGAGTTTACATAAATATCCCCCTGACCAAAGGTCCGATGGGGCAGACTGCCGCCGTCCGGGAGGGAAACGCACACCATTTCGTCCATGTGGGCTTGCTCGTAGGCTCTTTCCGACAGTGTGAGGTATGCGAAGGCGGTCATCTCCTCCGTCTGGCCGGCGAAAATCTCGTCTACCAGTTCGTCTCCCCAGAGGGAACGAAGCTGTTCCACCGCTTCCTCCGGTGTCAGTTCTTCCCGTAAATTTTTCTCCAGCGCCTGACGTTCTATCTCTTCCTCGCTGAGCTGGTCTGCGCTGTGGGCAGCATCATATTCATGAGCGGCCAGAAAATAGTAGTCGTCATATTCTCCGGTATAGCCGCCGCTCCCGTAACCCAGCGCTTCCATTTTCTCGGCGGCTTGCTGAGGGGTAAGCTCCTGCTTCAGCCGCTCGCGAATGGCCTCTACTTCGGCGGGACGGTTTTTCTCGTATTCCTCCCATTTGGCTTCCGCCTCAAAGTCCGGGAAGGATACCAGCAGATTCGTCCCATTTTGCATATCCGCCCGGAAATAGTAGGTAAACGCCAGCTGGGTGTCCGTCGTCTTTTCGGGTATCAGATAGGCATAGCCGTACTGATTGATGTTTACGGGAACACTGCCCAGCAAGTTGTTCCGCCCCGGGGACAGCTCTATCGGCGCGTCGTGGGTCAGAAGCATGGTGATAAACCCGCATTGGGTGGTGCTGTCGTAGACATAGGCATCGACCGTCAGAGTGTATCCGTCCGTAGAAATACTTTTCCCCACGGGGGAAACCCATTTTTGAAGCTCCTGAGCAACGGTTTCCTCCACGGGAGATTTTTCATACCCCGGAACAGTCCAGGCGGCATTCGGCCGATCCGGGTTGGAATCTTCGAAGGGGGCGGCGCTGTCAGACCCTCCGTACAGACCGGCGATCATTTCTGCGGGACTGTCAAAAACAGTTAAGGCATAGGCCACCGCGCACCCTACCAAAAGCAGCGCCAGCGCAATGACCGCGGCGATCAGCCAGATTTTTCTTGCGGGCAGCTTCTTTGCGGCGGGCTCCTTCCGGGAATCCACCGGCTCCACCGCCGCCAGCAGCTCCCCGTCCACGCCGGTCAGTCCTCTGAAAAGCTGATAAGCCGTCATTGTAAACCCTCCTTTTTAAGAGTGTCGGCCAACTGTTTTCTTACTTTTTGCAGGATGTACTTCACCTGATTGGAGGACAGCCCCGTCTTCCGGGCAATGTCTTCCTTCGTACCGGCATAGTAGTACCGGAGCAGAAAGACGGTGCGGTCTTTTTCCGGGAGCTTCCGCAGAAAGCGGTTCAGCGAGGCGGTCAGCTCCTTGCGAAGCAGCTCCGTCTCCGGGCTTTCGCTTCCGGCGACGCACTCCGCCAACTCGTCCAGCAGCAGCTGGGTCTCCCCCTTCCCCCGCTTTTCGGCGGTATTCTTCCGCCAGCGGTCGATAGCCAGATTCCGGGTGATCTTTCCTAAGAAGGTGGAAAATCGCTGGGGTCTGCGGGGTGGGATCAGCTTCCAGGCGGAGTAATAGGTATCGTTGACGCTTTCCTCAGCGTCCAGGGGGTCGGATAGAATACGTTTGGCAATACTGTAACAATAAAATCCGTATTTCTGGTCAGTCTGAACAATGGCCTGTTCCGACCGGGCGAAATACAAATCGAGAATTTCATTGTCATCCATGTCGCCGCCTCCTTTTTTAGTAGCTTCACCCTTATACACGCAGAAAAACGCGGAATGGAAGATTTTTCTTTCTGATAGCATACTACATCCGGCTGCACATGGCAATCTTTTCTGTGCGGCACTTCCTGGATAAAGCGAAAAACCCGAACTTACTCCCCACTCGGGAATAAGTCCGGATTTTTCTGTCTGGAACAACCGGCCGATTTTGAGGACAGCGTTCGGAAAAACCTGAAGGCGGACGAAGATTCCAACACGCAATCATAATCGCTGGCCGGTGGTTATGACTGCAATATGGCTTGGTTTACTTCCTGTTCTTCCGTTTATACCATACCACCAGCGCCACGATACCGGCGAGGGATACGCAGAGGATGCCGGCCCACATGCCGATGTGGCTGTCGTCGCCGGTCTTCGGCGAAGTGCCGGTGGCAGGGATCTTCGCCGTCTCGACGTAATCGCAGACTTCACAGGTGCGGGTCTTTTCCCCGTCTTTTCTGGATGTTGCCTTTTCGGTGACGACCCATTTGCCGAAGGTATGGGCTTCTTTGGCGACGGTGATCTCGCCGCAGCAGGACCATTTCTGTTCGTGGGTGGTCTTTGTGGTCGTCCATTTCTTCGCACCGGTGTGGTTCGCGGCATCCTTTTCGCCGTACTTCCCGCCGCAGTCCTTACAGGTCGCCTGCTCCACGCAGGTCGCGGTGCCGCCGGAGCAGCTGACCGTCTCCTTGTGGGTATCGTCTCTGGTGCAGACATGGGTGTGGGTGCCGTCGCCATTGGACTGCCACTTGCCCCAGTCATGACCGAGCGCCCTGGTTTCAAAGACCGCTTCCTCGTCGGTGTCCTTGGCGCTCAGGCCGCAGGTGGCGCAGGACCTGTAATAGACTGCCTTTTCTGTGCAGGTCGCGGCATATTTCAGGTACTGCTCTGCTGCCGTTTCAGCGGTGAAGTCATGTGCATTCATTTCGCCGTATTCGCCGCCGCAATCCTCGCAGACTGCTTTCTTCGTGCAGGAGGCTGTGCCGCCAGAGCAGTTGTCCGTTTCCGTGTGGCTTGCATCTCTGGAGCAGACGCGGGTGTGCGTGCCGGTACCGTTGGACGTCCACGCGCCGTAGTCGTGGCCGAGAATGTCGCCGGATATGAAGGTGGCTTCATCGGCTGTGCCCTTGGAACTCAGGCCGCAGACAGAGCAGGATTTGTAATAGACCGCTTTTTCCGTGCAGGTTGCGGCGGATTTCAGGTATTTTTCTTCAACCACTTCTGCCGTAAAGTCATGCGCGGCAAACTGGCCGTATGCCTGACCGCAGACAGAGCAGACCGCCTTTGCCTGACAGGTCGCCGTACCGCCGGAACAGCTGACGGTTTCTTTATGACTGCTGTTTCTGGCGCAGACGCGGCTGTGGGTACCGTTGCTGTCGGGCGTCCAGTCGCTCCAGTCGTGGGGAATAAGCCTGACCTTGACCGTGGCCTTTAACTCCGGGACGGGCTGCTGAATAGTCGGAATATCGCCGAGATTGAGCGTGCCGGTAATGGCCTGCTCAGCAGTAGAATTCAGGTCATACGACGTCTTATCCCACGTTACGCCAATGCCTGAGTAGAACGACCCGTCCTCTGTCCGGCAGTTCACAAATGAAGGCAGCCAGAGCGCATCAAACTCCGTGCCGACCTCTTTGTTCGTGATATCCGTCGAGGGTTCGATGCTCAGGAGGGTGCGTTTGACCGCTTCAATCGGGATGGTACATTCGGCAGGCGCATAAAGAACGGTATCACTCGGCGTGAAGACCACAGTCACGTTGTTTGTTCCCGCTGCGCTAAACCACTTAGGCGTACCGGCCTTGAAAGAGAATGTGCCGTCGATCTTCCTGCCGCCAACCCGCGCCTCACCGCCAATAAGCGCACCGATCTCGTCAGCTCCCTCCGGGGGCGTTTCCGTTCCGATCTGGAAGGTTTCGCTGACAAAAATCTGATTGTCGCCAAGCCGGAAGTCTCCCTTTGTCCAGCGGAACGTCGGCGCGGTCACAATCACAGGTACAACCGGGTCGTACTTCAGCTTCACCTTGACGCTGACGGTGGACGCCCCTTCGGGGGGCGCAATATAATCCTTCCATGTGGACAGCACCAATCTGCCCGTAATGCGCTGCTCATATGGCGTATTCGGGTCATACTGGTTTTTATCCCAGACCACCGTGTCGCTCATGATCGTCGTTTTCTGGGGGTCACCGCGCATCACGTCCATCGAACCCGCTTCCGCCAATCCAAGTTGTTCAAACGCCGTACCAATGGGCTTGTCGGTGATGTCCTCGAAATTGGGATTGATTCTGACGATCGTGAGCGGGAGAACGTTCACGGTTACCGTGCAGGCTGCAGTTGTGTAGTTCCTGGAGTTTGTCGGCTTGAAAACGACCGTGCGCGTAAGCTGGCCGTATTTCAGCCCGATGCCGGGGTAGGCGGTGTCTCCGTACAGCAATTCGTCCTCATCAAACTCGAACGTGCCTTCGATCTCCTGACCGTTTGCCATCGCCTTTCCGCCCTTGAGACCGCTTGTCAGCGTCTCGTAACGATCCAGCGCATAGAAGGTTCCTTCAACCGTAGGCGGTGTGACAATGGTAGTCTGGAAGACCCGAGTATCCATAAGAGATACCTCAATGGTCGCTTTTACATCGGTTTCCGTAACGATTTTATCATGAAAATAGCTGTTGGCAACATCCAGCGTTCCGTAGATAGTCTGGGGTTCCAGAGAATTGGGATCATAGGCAGATGTGTCCCAAATGACCGGAATAGGGGCGAACATTGCGCCGGAGTCGGTTTTTACCGTGACGCCCTCCGTAGGGATTCCCAGCTCCACAAGGGGCGTGCCCAGCGGTTTGTCCGTGATGGCAAATTTCGTAAGAACCTCCGTGATCGTATACCGAATGCCGGTCACAATCACTTCACATTTCGCTGTTGTATATGCTTCCGTGTCATCGGGAGTGAAGATAACATGCAGGCGGTTTTCCCCCACAAAACTTACGCTCCCGCCATACTCTCCTTCGAATGCAAACTTGCCGGGGACGACGGTATCCGTTCCCTTAACCTGCGCCACTCCGCCCTCGAGCGCTTCATCCAGAAACTGGGTGCCGACATATGTTTCGGCGGGCAGGGTTGGCAAGGTCGTGATGACGGTTTCCGAAGGCCCGCGCTTCGGGCAGCAGTCGTGTCCGTCCGCGTTGTGGGTGCAGCCGCTTACGGTGCAGTAGCCATCGGCGTCCTTTCCGTGGAGGCATTCCTCGCCGCCGTCGCAGAAGCCGTCGCCGTTACCGTCGCCGTGCGCCCTCCAGTAGGCGTAGAGGGTCATTTTCATCCCACCGTCGATGGTGACAGTATCGCCGGGCTGGTACTGCGGGCTGTCGGCTCCGGCAGTGAGCGCCCAGCCGCCGAAGTGGGCATTTTCACGTGTCGGGATGGTATCGGGAATCACGAAGGTGTTTGTCTCGCCGGTCATGGCAGCCGGAGCGCCGGTGCCGCCGTTGGCGTCGAAGGTGAGGGTATACTCTGTCTCGCCCGCCTCCACGGTGAGTGTGACGGTTGCGCGAACGGAATAGATTTCGCCGTTGTTGTCAGAATTCACCGTGCAGACCAGAGGATATACGCCAGGTGTAATGTTCGTCAGAGTAAGCGTCGATCTCCAGCCCCCATTGGATGTCTGCACATCGACATTTTCCGCGGGTATGGTTCCGCAGTCCCAGGATGTGATGACAGCACCAGCGGCGGTAGCACCGCTGATCTGGTACACATCCGATCGGAACGTCACCGTTTCTCCCGCTTTTACCGTATGGGCATACCTGACGTCATACTCTTCACCGGTGCCTTTGCCCGCGCCGGTGATCTCGATGTACGAAATCGGAGCGCCAATGACACGGACATTCTGAATGCTGTCGGCCTTGCAAGCTTCATCTTTGGAACGCAGGAACACGCCGTCCTCTGTTTTATACACAATGCAACTGCCGAGAAGCGCCCCGACGTCGCCCATGTTATTCCGGATTGCGTCATATCTGCCGCCTCCTTTGCCGAGGATCGTGACGGCATTGTTCGTAAGAGAGCCAACCGTTCCGTAATTCGATATGGTAACGCTTCCGCCGTTTATGTTGATGCCACTCACGCGGACATTTGTTCTGGCGTCGCCGATCAGGACGGTACGTTTCCCGTCTACATTGATATCGATCGTACCGTCATAGTCTCTCAGCACCATTAGAAACGTCGCGCCTTCCCGCGCTAGCGCGGCCATTGCATCGTTGTACGAGCCAAAGTACGCAGTCTCCCTGTCGCTCTGTACCAGGAAAGTGGCTACGTAGCCGCATACGTCACACACGCCATAGTCAAAGCTGTGTGCTTCCATGGGGAGCGTCGTGTTGCAGCAATTGTATTTTGCCGTATGATGTACGTCGTCAGCGATATATTGCGGCGCCTGGGCATGGTTATCCTTATCCTTGGGGAGCATTATGTTCGAGATCCCCGTTGTGCCGGTGTTATCGGTAAAATACTTGTAGCACTGGCCGCAATGCCAGTATTCCACATGACCGATATCGGTACAGGTGCCAGGCAGTTCCGCGTGATAGGCACTTGCAGGGAAATAGTGTCCCTTCGCGGGAATCGCGATGGGCGCGGCAAGCTCCTTTGTGCAGTCCTCATCCGAGAATATCTTCCGGCACTTGTTGCTGTCCGCATCGCTGCCGCACATCCAGTAGGATTCATAGCCCGCCTCGGTGCAGGTGGCTTCCTTTTTCGGAAAGTATTCCTTGTAGGCGATGCTCTTGTTGGAGGTCAGGGTCAGCACGATTAGATCATTGTTATTGCTGCTGCATGCCTTCCTGTAATTGGCAGTGGCGGAGACCGGCGTGTGGCAGGAATCCGAGTCGGTAAAGGTTCTTGTCTTGTTATACCGGTTCATCTCCTTCCCGCGCGGGCAGCCCGGCGTATCACATTGGAAGGAAATATCAAAATTCACCTTGATTTTCCGGTTTGCATCCCAGTCCGACAGGTCAACGCTGTTCAGGCATATATCCGTTATGGAGCCGGTATGCCCCGCCTCGCCGCACTGGTACTCGCTTGCGGACAGCGTGAATGTGGCATAGGACAGCGAATCATACAATTCGTCCGACATGGTTTCGCCGCTTTGCACGCTGATGAGATTTTCCGCGTCCAACGCGAGCGTATCCGGCGCATCTTCGGGAAGAGTCTCTTCGCCGCCCTCAATGCTTTCGGCATCATTTTCGCTCTCCGGCTGAGTCTCGTCCTTTTCAGTCTCGGGAACGACGGGCGCAGTGGTGGCTTCGGTTTCCCCGACATTCACCGGTTCGGCGGTGGGAGTGGTGGTCTCCGCCGGATTCTCCGCGCCCTCGACGTACTTGGCGCAGTCGTGCAGGTGCGCACCTTCCGCGCCGCACACTGGGCAGTCTTCGTTCATGGCTTCTGCCGTGCAAGCCGTTTCGCAGATGCACACGGGGGCTGCTTCCCCGCCGTCCTCGGCAAAGGCCGGGATGGGCAGCGTGGAGAGCACTATGACAAACACGAGCAGGATGCTGAGCAGTCGTTTCTTCATAGCTGTTCCGTTCCTTTCAGTTCTGTGCGTTTCCCGTACTCCGCGGGAACGCGTGGTCAGCGTCATTCCGGGATGGTATATGCACCACCAGTATAACATACAGCTGGGATAAGCGCAACTGTTTTTCTCGTCGAATCGGAAAAATTTTTCCAGAAACGAGGTCCAAAAAACGCCGACATCGACTTTTTCCGGCGCGTATGCTGTGATGAAACAAAAAAGCAGTCTCACGTAGACAAACAGCCCCATCCATTCCGCTTCCCGCGGAACGGATGGGGGTGCTGAGGCTATGTCTTAAGCCCCGGTGAATGCGGTTTGGGGAATCGCTATTGCAGCTGCACACTTTCCGCAATCGGCAGAAGCGCCTCTGCGGTGAAACTGCTGCTGGACAGCCGGAACGAGATTCCTTTCTCAGGGGTGCCGATCAGCCATACTACTGCGGCGCTTTTGCCATTCTGTAATGCCGCTCCCGTGCAGCCGTGGACGGTTACCGGGTTTCCTCCGGTGCCGATAAGCATTTGAAGCACATCTTCCATATCGGTGCAGTCCGTAACATAGCTTTCATATTCCAGATAAATGTCCTGATTGGTCTTCGGGTCGAAGTACCAGCGGCGGACGTAGGAATATGATACCATTTTTTCGAGAAAAGGAAAGGCCATGTGTTTTTATCGGCACCTGCTCTCAATATACCGCATTTTCCATTTTCCGGAATACGCGAGGAAACCTCTTGCATCCTTTCCAAAATCGTATGATTACTTCCTATTAGGAACACTGTAAATACAAGGCTTTTCGGAGCCTACAA
>ERZ827168.3165-NODE-3165-length-17349-cov-5.312131_pt1 | contig 17349 bp, 10 predicted proteins | sample MGYA00519868_ERZ827168 | MGnify/ENA primary metagenome ERZ827168 (study PRJEB31778, sample SAMEA3449271) | human gut metagenome | biome: human gut; feature: human-associated habitat; material: faeces | place: United Kingdom | collected 2010/2012 ...
CTGTTGCATTTCCCGGTTCTGTTCTAAACTTTGATATTCCAGCCTCATGTTTTCCAATATAAAATCCACCATTTTCGTATATGCTTTTTAACATTTTACGCTTTGCAGTTGTATAATCAGTATCATTTGAAAACCAGCCACTCGTGTTGTCCTCACAATATTTATCAACATAGTCAGTACCGTTTCTATATTTAGATGTATATTCATGTAAATCGCTTTCAATATTCGCATAATCTTTATCTGTAAAATTTGTTATATTTAACCATGCTGTTTGATATACGTCTCCAGTTCTTGGAACTTCTATCCATACATATTGATTACCTGCACCATCTTGCGTTGTTAGTCCGCTATTTACATCTGTTCCAGATAAATATGAAAAATCTTGACCAGGTAAATATGGTTTTGTAATATCAGATTCTGGTAAATATTGATTTACATTTACATTAACTGTTTTAGTGTTTTGCGTCCCCTCTGCTGTTATCTTAAATGTATAATTTCCATTCTTGTTTATTTCATACGGTATTTGTGGAGATACAGTAATGTTTTCTCTATCGGTATTTAGCTCAAAATTAATATACAGTTTCTTTTTATTCAATACTTGACCTGTTATATTTTCTCCAGTTCCGTCACTATTTGCAACTACTTTTGCATTTCCTAATTCCAGATTATAAAATTGATTTACCGTTACCGTAACACTTTTTGTAAATTTATCTTTGCCGACTTTTGCTGTTATTGTAAATGTATATTCTCCATTTTCTGTCACCGCATATGGCAATTTCTTATCTACTGATGTAGTACCATCCAAAACAGAACTTTCAAAATTTATATATAATGTTCCACCTTTTTCTACACTTTGCTTTTCAAGATTATCTCCTGATCCATCTCTGTTAGAAACTACTTTTACATTGTCTACATGGATTGTTGGACCTGTTTTAACCACTTCTTTTATATTTCCTTGGCCGTCTACCGTTATAGTGTATTTTCCTTTCTTAATCTCAAAATTTCCATCTTCATTTTTCTTCACTTCGTCAAAAATACTTGGAACCTTTGACTTTAGAAAATCTTCAAAAGATTGTTCAGTTGAAACTAGCGGATATTCTGATATTGTTAGTTCTACTTTCTCTCTAGCCTCAGCCTCTTCTGTTTTTTCAAGTGCCTGCTGTGCTCTTTCTATTATACCATTATCCCCCAAAACAAGATTTAAACTAACGCTAGCAAGTATAAGCAGTATTATAATTGTTATAACTAGGGCAATAAGAGTTATTCCTCTTTTATTTTTTAACATATTAATTCCTCCTTCGTTTAATATTTTATTTCAACGGTATTATAGCACTAATTTTTTATTCAGTATTTATTTTTAAGAAAACTTACAAAAAGTTCACATATTTTTCACAAAGAATTTACTTTTTTGTATGATATTTTTTAATATAGTTTGAAAAATCTTTAAATAAAGTTTCAACTAAAGAAGCTAGATATGACACATTCATATCAAACTTTTAATAAATCTTTATATAAAAAATTTCTTACAATTATTTAGCCACTTTTTATTTTTTAACTATTTTTCCTAGTAGTCTAAACATGTTCTTCTTGTATTTTTCAACTCCTGGTTGGTTGAATGGGTTTACTCCAAGTATTGAGCCAGACATTGCACATGCAAGTTCAAAGAAATATATTAATTGTCCTAAAGTCTCTGCATTTAGTTCTTGCATAGTTATTAATATATTTGGCACTTCTCCATCAACATGTGCTTCTATTGTACCTTCCATTGCTTTTTTATTTACAAAATCTAATGATTTGCCAACTAAGTAATTTAGTCCATCTAAATCATCTTCATCTAAGTTTATGCTTATGTCTGAACCTGGTTTTTCTATTCTTATTACTGTCTCAAATAAATTACGTCTTCCCTCTTGAATGTATTGCCCTAAAGAGTGTAAATCTGTTGTAAAGTCTACTCCTGTTGGGAATATTCCCTTTCCGTCTTTTCCTTCGCTCTCACCATAGAGTTGTTTCCACCACTCTGTTACATAGTGCATTTTTGGTTCGTAGTTTGCTAGTATTTCAATATTCTTATCATCTTTATATAAGATATTTCTTGCAACGGCATATTGATAACATTCATTATATTTTAAATCTTCATCACAATATTTATCTTGAGCAAATCTTGCACCTTTCATTAATTTATCTATATCAACACCTGCAACAGCCATTGGTAAAAGTCCTACTGGAGTAAGAACAGAATATCTTCCTCCTACATTGTCTGGAATAATAAATGTTTCGTAATTTTCTTTTTCTGCTAATTGCTTTAATGCTCCTTTTTCCTTGTCTGTTGTAACATATATTCTGCTTCTTGCTTCTTCCAAATCATATTTAGCTTCTAACAACTCTCTAAATATTCTAAATGCAATAGCCGGCTCTGTTGTAGTTCCAGATTTTGAAATTACATTTATAGAAAAGTCTTTATTACTTATTAAATCTATTAGCTCGCTCATGTAGTTAGGGCTTAAATTGTTTCCAACATATATTATCTGAGGAGTTTTTCTTTCTTCTTTGTCTTGTAAATTATAAAATGTATTCGTCAAAGCCTCTATTACTGCTCTAGCACCAAGATATGAGCCACCAATTCCAATAACAAGTAGCACATCAGAATTTGCTTGAATTTTCTTTGCACATTCTTTTATTTTCTTAAATTCTTTTTTATTATATTTAGTAGGAAGTTCTAACCATCCTAAAAATTCATTTTCATCATCTTTTTTCTCGTGTAATTCTGTATGAATTTTCTCTACCTCTTTACTATACTTCAAGATAGATTTTTCGGTTATACCAGCATTTTTTAAATCTAACTTTAGTCCAACCATATATTTCACTCCTTTGTTTATTATATTTACGGTATTTATAATATATTAATTTTTTCTTTGTTTCAAGTGTTTTAGTAATATTTTTGTTGCAATAGCATACATTTATTATAAGTAAAAATAAAGGAGAAAACAATGGTAAATGTAGCCGTAATAAATATAAAAAGTTTAATAAAAATCTTACTTATTTTATTTGTAGTAATATTTTTTATTTATTTTGTACAAGGCCTATCTATTAATTTAGATAAGCTTGCTTTTTCTCCTTTTATCTTAAACCAAACAATTCCTGGTATTGCTACCACCAATGACTCAGATTTTTCCTCTATCGAGACATCATACATAGAATTCAAAAGTCCTCTACAGTTTTTACTTAATTCACAACTTCCAGTTATGTCGTCTATCAAAATAGCAACTCATGAAAGTGAAAATAATATTGCAGAAGAGCCTACCATTGTTGAAAATAATAATACCGATAATACTATTGAACATGCTAGTACGAATATAGAGACACAAGTAATTGATTCTGGTGTACCAAACAAATACACAAATGATTATCAAGGTGTTGAAATCAAAAATGGAACTAATTATACTTTAACTGATGATATTTTGAATTATGAAGGATTAGAAATTAACCAATCTGATGTGATGATTTTTCACACTCATACTTGCGAAAGTTACACACCCACAGAAAATTTTGCATATGAAGAAAGTGGAACTTTTAGAACTACAGATTTAGATTATTCTGTGGTACGTGTTGGTAATTCTCTTACAGACCAGCTAACTTCATATGGTTTTAATGTTGTACATGACAAAACATATCATGATTATCCCGCATATTCTGGTTCATATGGCAGGTCTATGGCAACGGTCGAAAACTTGTTAATTTCACATCCAAATACAGACATAATTATAGACTTACATAGAGATGCTATTGCAGATACTTCTTATGCTCCTTCTATTAAAATTGGAGATGAGGTTGTATCTCAACTAATGTTTGTAATCGGAACAGATGGTGGAGGCCTAGAACACCCTAACTGGCAAAAGAATTTACAATTTGCAGTAAAAGTTCAGAAAAAAGCAAACGAATTATACCCTGGGTTATTTAGACCAATACTATTAAGAAACAGCAGATATAACCAGCAGCTTGGAAAAGCAGCCTGCATAATAGAAGTAGGAGCTACTGGAAATACATTAGAACAATCAATGGCTAGCATGAAATATTTAGCAAGAGTATTTTCATCAATTTTTGACTAATCCAAAAGTGTCTAGAACTATTAAATTAAAATTTAATAATTCTAGACACTTTTTATAATATCTTAAAAAACATTTGCATTCTGTATTTTTTGAGAATTTACAGTAATAATTTGTGCAAGTAATTGTTGCAATAAAGAGCTTAATTCCTCTTGGCTATAATCATTTAATGCAACACTGTTTTCATCATTTAATTCTGTAACTGTTACATCTTTAAATGTTATTGCATTATTGTATTCTACATTAAATTGTACGTCATTTGCATCATATGATACATAAACTTTTTCAGTTGCTCCATTATCCGAAATACCATCTAATTCAAAGCCAATTTCAAGTGAGCAGTTCTCTTCTGAACTTGTTACAGTATATTTGCTTTTACTTGCAGATTTTTCTTTAGATATTGTATATTCTATATTGTTTGGAGTTGCAGTTGTATCCTCTGTAAGCGCATCTGCTGTATCAAAAGAACCTGTCTGTTTTATTGTAATATTCTTGCCTCGTTCTAATATTACAGAAAGTCCTACATTATCTTCATCTGTATTCACCTCAACATCAGCTTCCACACCATTTTCAGTACTTGTTAAAGTTATCTTAATATATGTATTTGAAAAATCTTGTTCATTTAAATCATCAATTTCTTGGTCAATATTATCTTGATATGTTGATATATCATCACTCATGCCCAACAATTTAATAATTTCCGAGTCATTTTTAGCCTCATTTAAGCAGTATATCATAATATTTTTTAGGTTATCTTTTTCGATTGTTAATGTATATGAAGTATTATTATTTTTTGTAAAGTTTGACTCTGAAAGTTGTCCTGCCAATTTTCCTATATATTTTGTTACTAAGCTTTTGATATTTTGAACAGTTATTGATGACTTATCCAATTTTATATTGTTTGGCACTTTCATTTCTTCATCAATTCCTAATTTATTAGAAAGCTCATCTAGGTTTTCATTTTTTATTCCAACATATTTATTAGCAACTTCGTCAGAGCCAAGTGCAATCATCTGATTATTTTTTACAAGTTTAAATGCAAATTTTTCAGAATCCGAATAATTAATAGTTATTTCTTGTTCAAAATTATCATTATCTACATCTGTTGCTCCTTTAAATGTAAGATTTAAGTCTGTATTAATATCAGTATTACCTCCTGTTTTTACTCTTAATACTCCAGTGTTTTCATAATTATTTGCTGATTTATTTGTGTAATACGTTTTTATGTTTTCATCATAAAAGAAATTATATAATTCCATATCTAACATGGTTCCATATTTAGAAAACATTTGTGAATTACTTTTTAATAAATCTGTTGCAAAATACACATAAGCAAAAGTACCTCCGCAAACTGCTAATATAATAAATAACACTATTATTACAATTAAAGCTTTTTTATTTTTCATCTTCTTATTCTCCCTTTATCACTTTTTTAATACTCTCCGCATTAAATTCTGTTGTTTTTTCCTCTCCAGTTTCCATATTCTTCACTTTTAATGTGTTATTTGCAATTTCATCATCACCAATTACTATTACATATGGAATTTCAAGCTTGTCTGCATATTTCATTTTTGCTTTTATTTTTTTATTATTTAAATATATTTCTGTATTTATACCTAAATTTCTCAAACTTGTTGCTAATTCTAGTGGAGCTTTTTTGTTTTCTGTCATTGGAATTATTAATACATCAGAAATTGATTTTTTATCTGCTTTAATTAAATTTAATTCATTTAATTTGTAGAATAATCTTGTTAAACCTATTGATACACCAACTCCTGGAAGTTTTCTATCTGTGTAATTTTCTGCTAAATTTTCATATCTTCCACCAGAGCAAACACTTCCAATTTCTCTATAATCATTTAAGAAAGTTTCATATACGGTTCCAGTATAGTAATCTAAACCTCTTGCTATTGTAAGGTCGACTGTGAAGTTTTTATCTGGCACTCCAAATAGTCTAATATTTTCAACTACTTCTTTTAACTCATTTACACCTTTTGTAAATGTAGCATTTGTCATATTATCTGCACCAACATCTGTATTTTGAGACTCGTTTTCCACAATATTTGCACTATATAAGTCCATTTTTTCAAGCTTTTCTATCTTTTCATCTGCACTTCCGTCTATTCTTATAAAATCTATTATTGTGTTTACTATTTTTTCGCCTACTCCAAGCTCTGCTATTTCTTTTCTTACAGCTTGCTCTCCAATTTTATCTATTTTATCGATTATTCTTAAGATTTCTACAGATTTATCTTTTTGGCCAATCCCTTCAAATAAACCATTTAAAATTTTTCTGTTATTTATTTTTATTGTAAAATTTTCAAATCCTAAAGTTCTAAAAGTCGAATAAATCACAGCTGGAAGCTCTGCATCATTTATAATGTCTAAAGTTTCATCTCCAATTATATCTATATCACATTGATAAAACTCTCTATATCTTCCTTTTTGTGCTTTTTCTCCTCTATATACTTTCCCTATTTGGTATCTTCTAAATGGAAAACTTAAATTTCCATAATTTTTTGCTACATATTTTGCAAGTGGTACAGTTAAATCAAATCTTAAAGCTAAATCCGTATCACCTTTTTCAAATCTGTATATTTGCTTTTCTGTTTCTCCACCCGCTTTTGCAAGCAATACTTCAGCATATTCAATTATAGGCGTATCTATTGGCAAAAATCCAAATTTTTGATACGATTTTTCAATTTTTTGCTTCATATCATCAAATAGAATTTGCTCGCTTGGCAATAGTTCCATAAAACCAGGTAGAGTTCTTGGTTCTGTCTTTCCCATATTCTTCTCCTTTCATTTTTCGCCCAAAAAGGGGCGTCCCCATTGGGCAAAAATTTTAACATTCTTGTCGAGGTTTTAGTTCTAGGTAAATTGGCTTTTCTTCCTTTATTAATGTAGATTTTCCATGCCCCGGATATACTATTGTTTCGTCTGGTAATACTAGTAGTTTTTTTGTAATCGAGTCTATTATTTGTACGAACGAACTGGTTGGTAAATCTGTTCTTCCCCAAGTTCCTCTAAATAATGTGTCTCCCGAAAATAATAATCCTTCCTTTTCACAATATAACGAAGTAGAACCTTTTGTGTGTCCTGGAGTGTGTATTACTCTAAATTCTAGGCTTCCAACATGAATTAAATCTCCGTCGTCCACTCTTGAATCTGGTTCTAGCTCTATGTCTCCCATGTTGATGCAGGCGCTTAGATTTATGTTTTCGTCATCTAAGCCTTCTGCATCGTCTCTATGGATTAATATTTTGCCACCTTTTTTATTCTTTACCTCTGAAACGGCTCCAATGTGGTCTCCATGGCAATGTGTTAAATAAATGTATTTTACATTTGCCTCTAATATATCTAGCATTTCTACAATTTTATCTGCTTCTCCACCTGGATCTATAACCATCGTTTCTTTTGTTTCTTCGTCTTCTACTATGTAACAATTTGTTGCTTCTCCTAAAGTCGTTTGTACTTTTAATCTTTTTAAAATCATGTGTTGCTCCTATTTATTCCTTGGCTTCGTTTTATACGCAAGTCATATTTTTCATATATGTTTTATTTATTTCTTCTTACTTCATATACGCTGTCTATTTTTCTTATTGCTTTTAAAACACTGTTCAATTGTGCTATATTGCTTACTTCTAGCGTTAATTCTGTTAATACTATTCTTTCCTTAGATACTTTTGATGATACCGCCATTATAGGTGTTTTTTCTGCAGTTATTGTTGCAATTATGTCTGCAAGCAATCCATCTCTATCATTTGAAAATACTACAACATCAACATTATAGCTCGATGGTTTGTCTGTGTACCATGAAACATCTATCATTCTGTTTTCTTCAGATACCAAGTCTTTTACGTTCTTGCAGTCTTTTCTATGTACAGATACGCCTCTTCCTTTTGTAATATATCCAACAATTTCGTCTCCTGGTACTGGGTTACAACATTTTGATAGTTTTACTAGACAGTTGTCTATTCCTTTTACAATTACACCGCTTGTTGATGGCTTGCTGTTTGTCTTTTCCTTTGTAAGTTCTTCTATTTTTTCTTCTAGATTTTCTTCTTTATGAACTTTTCTGTATTCTTCAAGTACTCTTGAAACTATTTTATTTGCTGTAATTGTTCCGAATCCAACACTTGCAAACATGTCATCTGCACTATTATATTTGTATCTTTCAAGTGCAGCTTCAACAAACTCCGGCCTAAACAATTCTGGGTAGCTCATTCCAATTTTCTTTACTTCTTTTTCTAAAAAGTCTTTTCCTCTTGCAATGTTTTCTACTCTTTCATTCTTCTTGAACCATTGTTGAATTCTAGTCTTTGCTGTACTACTCTTTATAAATTTAAGCCAGTCTCTACTTGGTCCTTTTGATTTATCTGATGTAATAATCTCTACAATATCACCATTTTTTAGTTTTGTTACAATAGGCATCATCTTGCTGTTTATCTTACAGCCAGTCATATGGTTTCCTATTTCTTCGTGAATACTGTAAGCAAAATCTATTGGTGTAGCTCCTCTTGGTAATACTTGAATTTTTCCCTTTGGAGTAAACACATAAACCTCATCTTCAAATAATTCAGTTTTTAATGTGTTTAAAAACTCTTGTGGGTCTTGCATGTCTTTTTGCCATTCAAGCGTTTCTCTTAGCCAAGATAATTTATCTTGATTTACTACTACATTTGCCTTTTTGCCTCCCATGAAGCTTGCCTCTTTGTAAGCCCAGTGTGCGGCAATACCATATTCGGCTATTCTATGCATATCCCAAGTACGAATCTGTACTTCGAATGGAGTTCCTTTTGGTCCTATCAAAGTAGTGTGTAAAGATTGGTACATGTTAGGCTTTGGAACCGAGATATAATCCTTAAATCTTCCTGGCATTGGGTTATAAAGCTCATGCACAACACCTAATGCCGCATAACAATCCTTTACAGAATTTACAATAATTCTTAATGCGAATAAATCATAAATCTGGTCCAGAGTCTTATTGTCTCTCTGCATTTTTCTAAAAATACTATATAAATGCTTTGCTCTACCCGTTATTTCCGCTTCTATTTTTTGCTTTTTTAATTGAACTCTTATCTCGTCCATAATCTGGTCGATAAATTTCAATCTTTCTTCTCTCTTCTTGTCTATTCCTTCAACAAGCTCTCTATATTCCTCTGGGTATAGGTATTTAAAAGATAAATCTTCTAGTTCCCATTTTAAAGAATACATACCAAGTCTATTTGCAAGTGGAGCATACAAGTCCATTGTCTCCCTTGCATTTGCAATTTGACGGTCTCTCGCCAAATATTTTAATGTTCTCATGTTATGAAGTCTATCAGCTAATTTAATAAGAATTACTCTTATGTCTTTTCCCATTGCCAAGAACATTTTTCTGTAGTTTTCAACTTGTTGCTCTTGTTCACTCGTATAATTTAATTTTCCAAGCTTTGTAACGCCATCAACCATTTCTGCAATCTCTGGTGAAAATTCCTTAGACAAATCTTGAAGAGTTACATCTGTATCTTCAATTACATCATGCAAAAGAGCAGCACAAATAGTGCTCTCATCGAGTCCAAGTGTAGACAATATATATGCAACTTGAACCGGATGGATTATGTATGGTTCTCCAGACCTTCTCAATTGTTCCCCATGCTTAGATTTTGCAAAATCATATGCTCTTCTTATTAATTTTAAATCTGCTCTTCTATTAGATTTTTTTGCATTTTCTAATACTTCTTCTATGGTGTGATTTACGTTTTCCGACATACTACCATCTCCCTTTACCTCTAAAAGACTTTAGCTTATGCTATGTCTCATGTCTTTTAGATTAATTTGTATATTTTCCATTCCCTTATAACTATTTATCTCTAAGTTTCCTACAACATCTACTTTTGAACCTATCGCATATTCAGAAGATATATTTCCAAGATTAAATCCTATTGTGTCTATATATTTGTTTTCATCTTGAAGCATTGCTTTCAAGTGTTTTCCTTCCGAAAGTGTTCTGATTGATGTTATTTTCAAATTACTAATTTGGAATAATGGCATCTTGTTGCCTTCCCCAAATGGCTCTAGCAATTCTAAGTCTTTTATGTCTTTTATGCTGATATCCTGTAATTGTACTTTTTCATCTATTTTAATTACTGGAACAATAGATGAAATATTAGATTTTTCAGCATATTCTTCAAACTCTTGTTTAAATTTTTTAAAATTATCTTTTTCTATTGTGATTCCAATTGCCATGCTGTGTCCACCAAATTGCTTGATGTACGTACTGCATTTTTCTAATGCCTCATGCAAGTCAAACCCAGGAATACTTCTTCCAGAACCACGAGCTAAATCGTCTTCGTAGCAAAGTAACACACTTGGCTTAAAATACATTTCTGTAATTTTTGATGAAACAATTCCTATAACACCATGGTGCCAATTTTCTCCACCTAATACTATACATGGAAGTTTCTGTTGTTCTGGGTCTTCCATCATCTTTTGGGCTTCATTAAAAATTCTCTTTTCAATTTCTTGGCGCTCTTGGTTATACTCATTTAAATTATGTGTTATTCTCTCTGCCTCATCTTTACTATCTGTTAAAAATAGCTCTAAAGCTTCTTTTTCATGCCCCATTCTTCCACACGCATTTATTCTTGGAGCAACTCCAAAAGATATTGCCATAGAATCTATTTTTTTATAACCAATACTATCTAATAATACTTTTAAACCAATATTTCGTGTCTGTCTAACTAGTTTCAATCCTAATTTTGATATAGTTCTATTTTCATCTACAAGTGGAACAATATCAGAAATTGTTCCAACACATACTAAATCTAAGTATTTTAAATATTCCTCTTCTCTTACTCCCAGCCTCATCGAAATAGCCTGAGTTAATTTAAACGCAACACCTACACCAGCTAACCCATTAAATGGGTATTTGTTGTCTTTTCTCTTACAATCAACCACTGCAACCGCATCTGGCAATGTTTCGGTTGGTTCGTGGTGGTCAGTCACAACAGTATCTATTCCAAATGACTTTGCAAGTTCAATCTCTTTGTTTCCAGTAATTCCACAATCAACCGTTATAATCAATGTATGTTTATTGTCTGCAATTTCTCTTATTGCATTTTCATTTAATCCATACCCCTCATGCAATCTATTTGGAATATACACATCTGTTTCAAGTCCTCTCTCAGCCAAAAATCTCTTCAAAACAGTGCTACTCGTAATTCCATCAACATCATAATCTCCATAAATTGCAACCTTCTCGTGAGTTTCAATCGCCTTAACGACTCTATCTACCGCATTCTCCATGTCTGGCATCATGAACGGATCATGAAAGTCTGTTCTTCTTGGATGCAAAAAAACTTCTATTTCATCACTGTTTGTTAATCCCTTATTTGCAATAATATTTGCAACCAATTTACTTACGTTAAATTCTTCTGATATCTTGTTAATCAGTGCATCATTTGCTTCGTTCAATTCCCATTTTTTATTCAAATTTTTCTCCTTATCTTTTTAACATAATATTGACAATATTTTATAACAAACAGCCCAAAAATACAAGCATTTAGGGCAAAAAAATTATTCTACAAGAGCTTCTCCTCTACGTTTGAAACATTGACAATATTATGAAAACAGGAGGCGAAAATTTCGTCTCCTGTCTCTTTGCTATGGAGTTTAGCAGATTTCCAGAATAAAATCTTGTACTTTCTACTTTTTTAATTTTTTTCTCTTCTTCTGTCTATTAGAGAATGTCAAGCGCCTCCTGTGCCAACTTGCTTCTAACAGACTTCTTGCTGTTAAGCGTAATCTGGAAGGTATGCGGGTTGCCCTTCATCTTTTCACTTAGGTACACCAAACCGTTGTAGCGCGAATTAAGCGCGGGATTGTTAACCTGGTCAGCGTCTCCCAAAAAGATGAACTTCGAACCTTCGGCAGAACGCGTAACAATGTCCTTGATATCGCACGGCTTTATATTCTGCGTTTCATCAATGATAAACACCGTGTTCGGAATTGTACGACCACGCAGGAAACCAATCGGCTGAATTTCGATGTCTCCTCTCTCAAAGAATTCCATTGCCTTCTTCTTCAGCTCAGCATTTGTGAAATCCGGAAATTTCGGTCTGAGAATCTCCTTCAAATTATCAACAATACCGCCAAGATACGGGCCCACCTTATCGTCGATTTCACCAGGCAAAAAGCCAAGTTCTTCGTTTGCCACCGTAACAGTGGGAGTTGCAACGATAATCTGCTTATATGTCTGCTTTTTCTTGTCCCCTTTCTTTTCAATCGCATTCAATGCCATTGCCAAAGAACAATAGGTTTTTCCGGTACCTGCAACACCTTTCGTAACAACCAATGGTGCTATATCAGGTGACATAAGCAAGGATTCCCAGAATACAACCTGCTCCACATTGAGAGCCTTATGTCCTCCCGGGATGCTCTTGTCATACTTAAGGCGAACAATTCGTCCATTGGTATAACGTCCTATGGCCTTAGAAGTGTCACTGACAATCTCGACGAACTCGTTTTCAATCCAGTCGAAATTTTCATACTGGTACACTTCCTCTACAGGAACTCCTCTTTCATCGGTAAACATTTTTTCCAGTGAACTCCCAGGCATGAAAACTTCAACTATCCCTTTATATTGATCACAAGGTTTAGGGAAAATCTCGTCCTTAAACAGCTCAGTATCAATTCCAAGCTGATTGCCCTTCAGACGAATGTTCGGATTTCTAGAAATCAAGATAACCTTTTGGCTCTTTTTCTTCAAATCCTTACAAACCTGGAAAACTCTATGGTCAAGCCGTGAAAAATCTGCCAAATTAGCAATTTCCTGCTCAATAGGTCCATTATCCACAATGCGCAGGTAGCTTCCGTTTTCCTGCTTGAAGCCTCCCTCGGAAAGCAAATCATTCTGAGGAAGGCTGTCGATATACTCTACGAACCTGCTCGCCATGCTCATCTTTTCCGGCACACCCTTGTAACAATAAAGGTTCTGGAGAATTGCCATAGGCACAACAATGGTATTGTCATCGCCAAATCTCAAAGTCGGATCCTTAGATGCCAGCAAAGCTTCCGTCCTCAAAACGAATACCTTTTTCATTTGTATATAACTCCTTTGCAAATTGCGTTCTGAAAATAGTGTGTTTCAGAACTGTGTGTATTCGAACTTTTTATATTATATCATTTATAATTACATTTTTCAATGAATCCTTTCAAATTTTAATAGATGTTTACATAATATTTTTCCTTATATAGATATAGCACAAACTGGGGCTCCCACCAAAGGAGCCCCAGCACGTTGTATGAATTATTTTATTCGAATTTTGTCGACAGGCTCTTGATAAGGCCTTCGTGATTCACACGGAAAAAGTAACCACTTCCAAGAATTCCGACCCTTTCAGTGTCAACTTCGTTGATAATCCTTTCTGCAAATATTTGCTTTGTATTAGCCTCTCCGTGGTTCACAAGTACTAGCTTAAGTTTTTTGAACTTCTTGAGGAAGTCAATCATCTCATCTGCCTTTGCGTGAGCAGAATATTCGGTGGTGTATTCAACCTGTGCATACTTCTTTACAAGTGTACCACCAATCTGAACAGCCGTACCGACTTCAGCCTCTTTGAGTCTTGCACCAAGCGTACCTTCTGTGGTATAGCCCGTGAAGTGGATAAGCGAATTTTTCCTGGTCAAATACTCTGGAATATACACCTGTGCAGGGCCATACGATCCCATGCCAGAAGTGGTAAGGATAATCTTAGGCATAGTACTCGTCAAGACTTCGCCACGATTAACCTTGTCCACAAAGGTAAGGTTCTTCGGAAGAAAGTTTTTCATATCTTCCTTGATGTCCAGTCCATCTTTCAAGTAAAGCGTGGTATATCTGATGCCAAGCTTTCCATCGAAATAAATCGGGACATTTACGTCCAAAGAGCCATCGTCCTGCATGCATTTAACCTCATACAGAATTTCCTGTGAACGACCCAGCGAAAAGACTGGTGCAACAACCGTACCTCCATGCTCGAGGCACTTCAGCAAATTCTGTTTAAAGCAACTAGTAACCTCATAGGAGTCCATGTCTCCATAAGTGGATTCCTGAACCAACGTAAGTGGAAGTTCAAGCACCCAATCCGGAAGGTCTGGTACATCGAAGAACATGTTCTTGATGTTGTAGTCCCCAGTGAAAAACAAATTAATTGTTTCGTATTCCTCCCAACTGATTTGAACGAGAATGCTAGAAGCTCCCATCAAGTGGCCATTCATAAAGAATGTTGCCTTGATATTCGGGCGAATCTGGATAGTCTCATTATACTTGCAAGGATGAATCAGTCTCATGGTTTGAGACACATCGGCCTCGCTGTACAATGGCGAATGGTTCTGCCGTTTTGCAACATCTCGTAGCACCTTATGGCTATCCTCCAAAGCCAAAGGCAAGAGCTTTGCAGTTGTCTCAGTCAAATAGATTTCTTTGTCGAACCCCTTGTTCACCATAAAAGGCAGACGACCAACATGATCCACATGATTATGCGTAACCAAGCAGAAATCGATGTTAGAAGGGATGAAAGGCAAACTCTCATTGTTCTTGCTGTACTGCCTCTCTTGGAAGAGACCACAGTCAACAACAAATTTGACCGTGCTATTATCTGGCTGTTTTACAATAACCAGATTGCATGAGCCAGTTACCTCTGGATGCACAGCCATAATGTCTGCGTAGAGCCGGTCTTTTGAACCCATAATAATCCTCCAATCAAAAAATAATAAAGTTAATTAGCTTTAAAATGTTTTTGCAAACATTTCATGTTTTTATTTTACAACATTATGTTGCCATAGTCAATAATTCCAAACAGATACTTTCTTTTTTCAACAATATTTCTATGATATATATTTAACAATTATACCACACAAAAAGAGCAACTTAAAATTAAGTCACTCTTTCAATCTATTATTCTTCGCTTTCTTCTGCTGCTCTTGGTTTCATTAATGGGTATAGAACTACATCTCTTATGTTATCACTGTTTGTTAAGAATTGTAAGAATCTATCTATTCCAAGTCCCCAACCAGAGATTGGTGGCATACCATATTGCATAGCTCTTATATATTCTGTATCTATACTCATGGCCTCTTCATCACCATTAGCCTTTAATTCAGCCTGCTCTATAAATCTTTTTTCTTGTTCGTCACAGTCTACAAGCTCTGAATATCCATTTATTATTTCTTGTCCATTTACTACTAATTGGAATCTGTCTGTCAATTTTGGATTTTCATCATTGCTTCTAGCAAGTGGAGATAAATCTATTGGGTGTTCAATTAGATATGTTGGGTTTATTATGTTTGGTCTGCTTACCTTTTTGTATAATGTATCTATTAAATTTCCTCTTCCTAATTGTTCTAAGTTGTCTGCCTCTAGTTTTATTCCTTTCGCTTTTATTTCTGCAAGTAAGCTTTCTGCTGTTTCGAATTTGTCAATATCTATTCCACAGTCTTTAAGTATTAAATCTCTGAATGATACTACTTGCCATTCTCCACCAAAGTCAATTTCTTGTTCTCCAATTTTGATGTTTAAGTTTCCATCGAATAATTTTGATAATATGTATATAATCATTTCTCTTAAGAATTTCATATTATCTCTGTAGCACCAATAAGCGCTGTATCCTTCAACCATTGTGAAGTCTTGTAAATGGTTTGCATCCATTCCCTCATTTCTGAAGTCTCTTGCAATTTCATACACATTTGAAAATCCACCAATTATAAGTTTTTTCAATGTTAATTCTGGAGATATTCTTAAATATACGTCCATATCTAATGCATTATGGTGTGTTATGAATGGTTTTGCAGTTGCTCCAGAAGCTGTATTTTGAAGAACTGGTGTATCTACCTCTAAAAATTCATGTGTATCTAAGAACTCTCTCATTAATCTGATAAACTTTGTTCTTAGTACAAATCTCTTTTTAGCATCATCGTTCATTATTAAATCAAGATGTCTCTCTCTGTATACTGCATCTTGGTCTGTTAAACCATGGAATTTTTCTGGAAGTGGACGTATTGCCTTTCCCAAGAATGTGTATTCATAAACTTGAAGTGATTTTTCTCCAGCTTGAGTTGTAAATATTTCTCCTTTTACTCCAATGAAATCACCAATATCAACTGTTTCGTGTAAGAATTTATATACATCTTCTCCTAAATCTTCTTTTTTAATAACTAGTTGAAGATGTCCCTCTAAATCTCTTAAATCTAGGAAGCTTATCTTTCCTAATTTTCTCTTAGACATTACTCTTCCAGCAATCGAAACATCTTTTGTTCCATCTGGTAATTCTCTTGCTTCTTTAATTTGATGTGTTCTCTCATATCTCTCTGGATGTACGTTTACACCATTATCTATTAGCTTTTGCATTTTATCTCTACGTACTTGCATTAATTCTTTTATGTCTGCCATATTTAACAACCCTTTCTAAAAAGCAAAGTTCTTATATTTACAAAACTTTGCATTTTCTCTTTAAAATTATGTAACCATTATATTACAAAAAGCCTTGTGCGTCAAGGCTTTTCTTTTGGTCTAATTATTTTGTTATCCATTTTACTAAATCCAAGTTTGCTGGGTCTAATAACATTTCATTTTTAGGCATTACTCTAAATGTATAACCATAGTTTCCGCCAGTTGTAAGTTCAACTGTTGCTTCATACTCATATTCTTTCTTTTCATCGTCACTGCCTATTAAATTCATTGGTATTATTTGAATTTTATCTACTATACCATTTTCCATTATTTGTCCATAGTAAACTTGTGCTTCTATAGAGTTTTTATCAATGTTTGGTAGATATACTTTACATCTAACTGTAATGTTGTTTCCAGCATCTACTGTAATATTATCTAAGTTACCCTTTTCTTGTTTTATTGTTATATCATTCCAGTTCGAATATAAATTGTTTTTCCAACTATTAAATTCTGCAACTGATGATAAATCTGTGTAATATTTGTTGTACAAATTGCAAAGTGGCATGTAAAATTTATTTGTATAATCTATAAGCATTCTAGCAGTGCTGTATCTTCCAGCATTAGACATTATAGATTGCTTCATTATTTCCATCCATCTCTTAGATATTCCGTTTTCGTCTTTATCAAAGAATGTTGGAATTATTTTATTTTCTAATGTTTGATAAATGCTCTCGCTATCAGCATTATCTTGTTCTTCATAAGAAGAATATTCTGCATTGGTTCCTATTGTCCAACCATTTTTTTGATTATATCCTTCTGCCCACCAACCATCTA
>ERZ827168.3168-NODE-3168-length-17335-cov-7.812326_pt1 | contig 17335 bp, 19 predicted proteins | sample MGYA00519868_ERZ827168 | MGnify/ENA primary metagenome ERZ827168 (study PRJEB31778, sample SAMEA3449271) | human gut metagenome | biome: human gut; feature: human-associated habitat; material: faeces | place: United Kingdom | collected 2010/2012 ...
AAGAAAAAAACAGCCGCTCTTGACGAGCGGCCGGGAAGATGCTAGAATATAGACAGACGAGGAGCCGTCTTCAATCGGTTCTCCCGCTTATAAGGGTTAACTTAAAAGCAAAAGCCGCCGATCAGGGTTCAGCTGACCGGCGGCGCGCTTTTATTCACGATCTAGATTGTACACTGCGATAAGCAGGTTCAGGATCGCGATCAAAACCATCATACTTTCGTACGTAGTCATAACGCATCCCTCCCTTCTTCTGTAACAGAAGCGGGAGGTAACCACCGGCAGCACTCGTCTGCCTACGCCGTCATTATAGCATGGTCATATTCCGAGCGCAAGGGCGAGTTGACCACCGGCGGCAACGGTGGTATAATTAAGAGGCTAGCACAGGGGCGGCTGATCTCCGCTCTCTGTTTCCCGGCGTAACGATCAGCGCCGGATGAATTGGACGTTGTGAACCGCTTACGGCAGGGGCGGCGCAGCGTCCTTTTATTTTGCCCTGTGAGCGCCTTTCTCTGCGGATGATAGAATGGTCGTCCTCCCCCGTGCGGCGCGTCCTATGCGGCAAGGAACGGCTGACAGGGGAAACAGAACGATTTTGAAACCAGATTTCCAAACAGGCCACCCCCAACCCCGAATTGACCATCTTCGCGCAGGCTTTAGCCCCGATATTGTATGCCTCATCAGGCGAAAATCTCCATCCCCCACCCCGTCCCCGAAACCGTCTCAGACAGGAAAAGCCGATTCCTGTTTTTTATTTTGGCATGGGTCAGGCGGTCAAAAACGCTGGAGGGCGAGCTGTGGTTTGTTGCGGCGGATGTATGTAGGGCGCTGGAAATCGATAATACGGCAACTCGTCGTCTTGATGAGGACGAAAAAGCTGCCCTGCGTTTAACGCAGACCAGCTCCAATGGCACGGAGCAAGGCCGAGATGTCACAATTATCAACGAACCGGGGTTGTACGCGCTCGTCTTGAGTAGCCGCAAGCCCGAGGCCAAAGCCTTCAAGCGCTGGATTACCCACGAGGTCATCCGCAAGACCGGCGGGTAATACTGTCGATTCAGCCGACGGAATCAGGGGTCACTATTGCTGACCACCCTATATTCAAATGAGGGTGAATACCGTCATTTGAACTGACAGTATTGCGGCTTTAGCCCGCAGAACCTCCACAGAATGACTGTCAGCTTTATTGACGGTCATAATCTGCCGTCAGTTTAACTGACACCAGCTCGAAAGGGTGTTGTTTTAACCGACGCCCTTTGCCTGTACGGCATCGCGGGGCGCTCCCCTTTCATTAAATGGGCGGTCAGCGCGCACGTGTTGACACTTTTTCACGCTACTGCGGTAAAGCGCCATGCTTCACCTCACGCCGTTTTCGGTCAGGTGGTGGGGGGTGCTGACCTTTTTCGGAGGATTTGGGAGCTTATTTTTCCTTTTTCGGAGGCTTTTTCGGAGGATTTTTTCTAACAATATATAGAAAAATTGACTTTTTCGCCTTTTTTGGAGGTTTTTTAAGAAGCAATTTTGAAATTATTTATATTTTAATAACTAATTTTGACAGCAAATTTGACAGCAACCAGCTTTTATCCCGATTGGCTTTAATTTACTTACATGAACGATAAATCCTTGTATTGTTTGTTTTCTTTTGTCTTGATTGGTCTTGTTTTTCTCTGCTTTCCACATTCGCATTGTAGAGGTCAGCGGTTCGAATCCGCTATGCTCCACCATACTTGAGAAATCCGAACTTAATCCCAGTTGGGGATGGGTTCGGATTTCTTCTTTTTATCTCAAGTATTGTGGTGTGATAGAATCAAACGACGAAAGGAGAGCAGTAGAAACAAACAGTCAGCGGTTGCAGCAGTCACATTATGACCGACACCACAAGAAAGCGAGGAACCACCATGAATACGCTCCCCTCCAGAGTCCACGACAGCCAAAACGGACTGAACTACACCCTCGTCGGGGATTACTACCTCCCCGATCTTGAAATTGAAAGCAGTCAGCCTATCGGCAAATTCGGCAGAGCACGGATGAAGGTTCTGAAAGAGTATCGCCCTGGGTTGTACAGCCGACTGCTCCTCAGCGGAAAGCTATATGACGATCTGAACGAAGTGGATGCAGAAGCTCAGCGCCTTCTGGATCAGATGATTCCGCAAATGGCAGCAGAGGCGGGTATCAATGAAGATTTGAAAGCAGCTGATCCGATGAGATGGGTGGGCATGATGAATACCATCAAGGCGCAGGTCGAGGAAATCATCTGTAACAATGTCGTATTCCTCTAAAGGTAAAGAGAATTCCGTATTAAAGCATAATCAAGCCAGAATCCTTCATTTGGTTTCGAAAAGGATTCTGGTTTTTCGATTCTCGATGAAACATTTTTGTGCATCAGTACAGCGCTTCAGTTTTGATCAATACGCAAAGCATTTCATAGGAGCCGTCTTCAATAAGCTCCGCACAAAGAACGCCGAGTCTTAAGATATCGTATGATAACCCATTACACAAACAGGGCCTGCAACCTCACGCACCGGAGAAGCAGGCCCTGTGTTCTAGGCGTCTGGCTCGTCGCTTACAACCATCTTCATCTGCACCACATTGATTCGGGTTTCTTTCTTGCATGTGGAGCAAAACAGCGGGAATTTCACCAGCACAGTGTCCTGATATACCCTCGTTCGTGTTTTTCTGCCGCAAATCGGGCAGTGAATCCATCGTATTTCGTTCATTTGTTCGTTCATCCCTGCTCTTTCACCAGCGGCATGGCTCTGCATCGAAGTGTCTGGCTCTTCGCAGCTGTTTTTCAGATTGCATCAAGATGTGCGCGTTTTATGGTCGATCTACTCCGGCTACACGGATGCTCTGAGCATTTGCCCGGCCTCCCTCAGCCTTCGGTACACAACAGCTGTCGATCTTTCGAGCACAGTGGCGATTTCGCATACCGCCATGTCCTGATAGTAGTACATCCAGATCACCTCGCTGTACTTCCTCGGCAGAGAACCGATCAAGATGCAGAGCAGCACAGCCTCCTCAGGCGCTTCCACTGCCGCCTGGTTAAGCGCATCCAAAGCGCTTTCGCTGTCGGAGAGGCGAAACCAGCTCGTCCGCATCTGATCCCGGCAGACGTTCACCGCGATCTGCATCAGCCGGGCCTTTTCACTCTTTTCGTTTTCTCCCCGGAAACTCCCGCGCTTCAGGTAGGCTTTCAAAAGGGGTTCCTGTACTGCGTCCTGCGCCAAATAACGATCACGCAGCAGCCGGAAGCAAAGACCGACCAGCTGGGCACTGTATCGCTCGACCATGAACGCCGTATGTTCCTCGCAGGAGCCGATCAAAGCCGGATGGCTCTCCATCATTCGTATTGCCTCACCGTGCCGTCGTTTCAGGACATGCGCGCTCACTGCTTCACAAGATGCAGCCCGCCATCCTCCATCTCATAGATCACATCGCAGGCCCTCGCGATGTCCTCCGCGCTGTGGCTGGCCAACAGGACGGTCTTGTCCTGCGCCTTGAAGCGCTGGAGCAGGTCATGCACTTCCTCCATGGATGCCTTGTCCATCGCGTTAAACGGCTCATCCAGAATCAGCACGTCCGGGTCTTCCATGAACGCCTGCGCGAAGCCCAGCCGCTGACGCTGGCCGAGCGAATACTTCCAGACGGGCTTCTTCTCGTCCGGGTCAAGCCCCAGCTCGATCATGGCGCGCCGGGTCCGGAGCCTGTCCGCCCTGCCGGACATCGCCGCAAGGAGCATGAGGTTCTGCAGACCCGTTTCGTGCGGCAGGAAGCCCGGTGTCTCGATGATCACGCCGGTGCTCGGGGCAAAGTCGGATACCCGGCTAATGATGCCCGCATCGGCCTTGGCCAGCTCAGGATTCCGCCTGAGCGCGGACCTGCCGCCGATCAGGCAGCCGTTGACGACGATATACCCGGACGTCGGCTGGGAGAAGCCGCAGATGCAGCGCATCAGCGTCGTCTTGCCGCAGCCGTTCGCACCGACGAGGCCGTAGATTGCCCCTTCGTGCAGCTGCACGGAAATCCCCCGCAGCACACTATTGCTGCCGTATTGCTTGCTCACATTTTCCACCGTAATCATCTATCGTTACTCCTTCCCGGAAAACTCGATGTCCATCCGCTGCACACGCCTGTCCATCAGCGCCGCGAGCAGCCCGTTCAGCAGCAGCCAGCCGCCCATGGACAGCATCACCGCCGTCAGCTTGTGCTCTTCAAATCTCTCCGCGATTCTGCCCATCGTGGAAAATTGATCCGGCAGAATCAGGCTGGGGATGCTCTCCACGAGAATCACGATGCTGCCGGTGATGAACGCCACGCAGATGACGATGCCCACATTCGGCACGCGATAGAGCGAAGACAGCAGAATGATGAACGCCATCGCCGTCCAGAACAGGAACAGCACCGCGCCCGCGATCACGCCCGCCGCAAGCGGCGACAGGCTTGAGGTGACATACGCCGGAATGTACGGAGGCTCATAGATAAAGTCCGGATCAGCCGCAAGACGCTCCAGATCGCTCCAGCCGCCGCCCGGCATCACATACGGCAGCGAAAAGAGAACGGAGGAGACGATCATGAGCGCAAGATACAGCAGGACGATCAGCACACAGAACAGCATCAGCGACGCCAGCCACCGGCGTCTGGTCATGCGCAGCGTCGAATACTTCTGATACGGCACTTGCTTGGGAATTTCCGACATCATCACGAAGAACGCCAGGCTCGCCATGATCATATTGAAGCCCTGATGCAGATAGGAGAAGAGCATTTCGCCCATGTGAACCTGATACCCGGCGTTCATCACGCGCGCACCCTCGCTTCTTACGAGCATGTAGTTCATCATGAGCGCGAAGATGAGCATCAGGACGGTGCGCAGCGAATGCGCCCAGAGGCCGAAATGCCCATAGAGCGCGGCGCACATCCAGTGCATCGGCCTTTGATTTTCAGACATGCTGGCACCTCCTTCTGCATCCCCAATAGAATCCGCCCGCGCTGACCGCAAAGGCGACCGCATACATGAGCAATGTGATCACCGCCTTCTGAACCGACAGGCCGTCGTTGAACAGGCTGGACGGGGACGGCAGCGGCACACCAAAGACATAGAAGGAAATGTCCGCGTTCCAGATGTAGAAGATCGCCGCGGGAATCGCCACGACTAGCAGCTTATCGGGAATCCAGATGGAGACCGCCAGCGCGATCACCGACCAGATTGCCGCCGTGAACGCCATGCCGATGGTCGTGCCCACATACAGCGGCAGACCGTGCCACAGGGCATAGACGTCGTAATAAATGAACTGCTCACTAAAATAGATCGCATGGTTCGGGTAGACCTCCGGCTCAATCGGCAGCGCGATGTTGTACCACAGGATGGCGTGAAGCACAAACGCCGTACACGTCGCGCACACCGCTACGATCATGCCTGCGCCGATTTTCAGCTTCACATACGCCCAAATGGAGCTGCGGAAGGCCCGCCACTGCATCATGCCGGAGCGCATTTCATCCACCTGCCCGGTTGCGTAGCAGAATGCGACGCAGAACGGGAACATCAGCATAAACCCGCCGAAATACACGCCGCCCAGCGCCATGTGCAGCGCGCTTTCACGGTATTCGATATACTCGCCGGAGCTGATGCTGCCAAGCCAGCTTGCCAGCGAATAGCCGAGCATGACGACAAAGAATGTGCCAAACGACACCCAAAATTGCCGGGCGCGAAATGCTTTTTTGAGTTCTTCCAACATGCTGTTCACCTTTCAGATCGGTTAGCGTACATCGTCCCACGGGATGAAACCCTTGTAGCGTCCATCGCCGCAGCCATGATAGCTCCTGTCAAACCAGTCCAGCATCTCGCCCGTCTGTGCATTGATGACCAACGTTGCGACGCCTGCATATTCGCTCAGTTTGTCCACCTTTGGATTATTCAATATGTAACACTCAAGGAGCCACGACGGCACGAGATAGCCCGCAGGCATATCGTATGCTGTCTCTCCTCTTTTCCATTGATAATCAGGATCAGTATACACAACATAGCCAAACCGCAGAGACAGCACTTGACAGATATGCCCATCCTCAATCATCTTCCGTGCGCCTTCAATCACCTTGTCTACGGCACACAGCGGAATATCCTCTGCGAGAACCTCCTGTACGTCGAAATCGATTACAGCACAGCTATAATTCTCCCGATCCCGCATCCAGATCTGGAGATACGGAGCCGTATACGGCACATCAATATTCCGTTGAAACGCAGAACCCACATGTTCCATGATGGGCAAACCCTGCTCCTGCGGCCAAAGCCATATATAGTAAACCGGCGGGACAAGTACCTCTCCAGATTTTTTGTGTTGACCGTACACGAGACTGAATGTATATGGTCGCTCCCAAATATAGTCCTGATCGATACCTCGCTCCTGCAAGCATTGTTCAATAAACGCGTAAACCTCTCGTGGCGTCAGATCGTTTCCATACGCCTCCCCATATTTTTGATCGAGGTCAATCGTCATCCCTCTTACACTGCTATATAAGAAGACATATTCGCCTCTTCCTTTATCTACTTCCTCAGTGATCTCACCATAGGGATCCTTTTCGCCTTGAAAGAGGAGATCATACGGATCATCCCAGCAGGCCTTGATGACTGGCGCCTTCTCCTCGCCGAACACTTCGATGTCGATATCCACCTGCCGCACCCGGCCATACTTATCCGTGTACGTCTCATGCCAGCCCTGCTCCGCCTGCTCCCGAATCTCCGGCAGCGTGTAGTATTCCTGCGCGTATGCTGCGGTGCAGACAAGTGCGAGCAGCAGCGCAAGCAGCAGCGTGATTTTCGTTTTCATGCGTGTGCCTCCTTATTTCACCTTATCCCACGAAATAAAACCCTTGTACCGTCCGTCTCCGCGACCATATAGACTATTGTCAAAGTGATTTATCATTTCACCTGTTTGCGCATTAATCGTCATCTCCCAAATATTAGGATACTTTCCTAGTTTATCCACCTTCGGATTCTCCAAAATATAGCACTCCATCACCCACGAAGGCACCAGATACCATATTGTATCCATGTCATACAAAGATCGTTGTTTACCCCACTCATCATTTGGATCACTATACACAACATATCCGAACCGCAGCGAAATCACCTGATGGATATAACCCTCCTCAATCATTTCTCGTGCGCCCTCTATTACTTTATCTACAGAACATAGCGGAATATCTTCCGCTATCACTTCTTTTACATCCCAATTTGTTCCGCCACCATAATACTCAGTATAGTTACTCATATCAAAATACAGTTTTGCAGACGTGACTGGGCCATCAAGGCTTCTCACAAAAGAATTTGCTATATTCGACAAAATAGGCAAATCAAAATACTTGGGCCAAAACCACATAGAATAGTATCCAGGAACAAGTACGCTCTCTGTTTTCTTATTTTGGCTATACACTATATTAAATACTCTTGGTTGCTCCCATACATATTCCTGATCGACACCTTGTGCTTGTAAGTGTTCTTTAACAAAATCATACATCTCTCTAAGCGTCAGATTATTTTCGTATTCTTCAAGATATTGCTTATCGAGGTCTATCTTCATCCCCGTAGGAAAGTCAAAAGGATAGACCGTTACTCCGTTTCCCTTTTCTGCTGCTAGGATCGCATCACTTGGTGAAGTATCACCAATATAGAAAAGCTGTAGACCATCATCTGGCCAGCCCACCACTAATACTGGTGCGCTTTCTTCTCCAAATACTTCGACATCAATATCGACCGTCGTTTCCCGACCATATTTATCGGTATATGTCTCATGCCACCCAGCAGCCGCCTGCTCCCGAATCTCCGGCAGCGTGTAGTATTCCTGCGCGTATGCTGCGGTGCAGACGAGTGCGAGCAGCAGCGCAAGCAGCATCGTGGTTTTCGTTTTCATGCGTATGCCTCCTTACTGTACCTTGTCCCACGTCATCATTTCCGGCACACTGAACGTCTCCGCATCGCCATACGTAAAGATAATCAGCTCGCCCGTCTGCACATCGACAGGTATACTGGCTTGATAATGGTTTTCCCACTTCGCCAATCCTTCCTCGGGATCAAGCAGATCCTTGAGCATATACTCATCTCTGTTTTCATTCGTCACATATCTCGCATCGACAACCCAGCGCGGGATCGCCCATGCGTAGTCCGTCATATCCGGATTGGAATAAAGCAGATAGCCCAGCCTGATGGAATCCAGACCAATGATATTGCCCGATTCAATCTTTTCCCGTATACTTTCAAGCACACTGTCGAGCGGCGCTAGCGGCACATCCTCATACTCTGTTGTGCGCACGCGCGCCAACTGGCTGCTCGTCCGATAGTTGTTTTCGTCCTTGAAGGTGCCATAGAAGCCGTTACCCGTCCCAAGCACACTATAACAGCCCCTTCGGTACGGATTCATCTCCTTGTATTTCCGATCATCCTCTTTTCTTTCACTCACATCCTTCGGCGTTCTGACGGCGATATTGCAGGCGCCTAACGAAATCGCGCCCATCAGCGGGATACCGCCGATCAGCTGCTCTGCCGCTTCGACCACAATCAAGCCATCCCGTTTGTCCTTCGACTTCAACTCAGGCTTCAGCGTACAGCCGCGCAGCGCAATCTTCGTCGGACGAATCTCGAACGTCTCGTCCGGATAGCACAGCGCTATATCCTCATGCCAAAGCCGCATGGCCTCGTTGAGCGTAATGTCGCTGTTTCGCACGCAAGCGGCGTCCAGATCAAGCTCCCATGCGTAGTAGCCCACTCTGGGCATCGTCCCCTTCCACTTCCCGTTGTCCCGGCTGTTCATGAACATGCCATGAAAGACAAACGTCAATTGAAATGCGTCATAGCCCATATTGCCCGATTCCTCGCCGAAGGCATCGTTGTTCTCGAGCCCCAGATAGAATCCGAGGCGCTCTCCATTCAGTTCAGTTTCGTAACTCAATTCTCTTTTCGTCCCATACTTTTTTCCGCTTGCAATCTGATTGAACAGTGCTTCGCTGATCTTCGCCTTCTCCACCGTCACCACCGGCATCGTCTCCACATCCGGCACAATGATCGGTACATCCACCGTCATTTCGCCATTGGGCGTGTCAAACGTCTCCTGCCAGACACCATCCATCGCCTGAGCGTGCTTGTAAATCTCGGCAATCGAAACGTATTCCTGCGCAGCCGCGCAGAGCGGAAGCAGCAGCGCAAGCAGGCAGATGCCCATACAAATCAAATTTTTCATGTCGTTTCCTCCTTTGAAATGGGGCGGCGCGCCCCGCCCGGCTCACGCCGCCCGTCGGTTTATCTCAGCACGATATCCTCGCTTCCGTCCACAACCACACCGCTGATTCTGCGCACCGGACGCAGGGTGATGTGCTCCGTCGAAGCGGGCAGGTTGAAGCGCATCCCGATTTCATAGGTGCCATTTTCAGCAATCGGGCTCACGCTGCCGTTGATGTTCTCCTTTTCCTCGCCGTCCGCGATGAGCTTGTAGCTGCATACGTAGTCGCCGCTTTCCTCGTCCAGATCGCTGTTCCAGCCCTCTGCGGCCTCGACGGTCACCGTGCCGGTCACGTCGAAATCGGAAACCAGCAGCCGCGCGTGCGCGCCGTACTCCTTCGGCTCCATGTCGCCCATCAGCTGCGTCACGTTGCCGGTCACGGGCACCGTCACCGGCACACGAAGGATGCCGCGGTTGTCCGCCGGAACCATGTGCGCCCAATGCACGCCAGCTGCGTCCACGTAGTTCAGCACGCCGCCGTACATCACCGTCATCACGATATCGACGCTCTCGCCCGCCTCGTAGCCCTCGGGCAGCTCGACCTCATAGAATGCGCGCTCCGTATGCGCGTCAACACGCTCCAGCCAGCTGTCCCAGATGCGCAGCCGCGTACCATCAGCAAGGTCTGCGCCGTCGCCGACGCCCGCCGTCAGCGAGCCAAACCAGCTGTCCTGCGGGTGTGCCGCAAACCAGGCATCCTCGTCAGCCCAATACTGATAGTTGCCCAGAGAGGCGATGTCTTCCCACTTCTTTCCAGGCCAATCGACGTCCCATGCGTCAAACCCGCTGGGCTTTCCCTCGCCGGTAAAGACGAGGTTGTCGTCGTGGGTGAACGAATAGGTGTAGTAGAGCTTGTTGCCGTTGCAGTACACCTCGTCGATCGTCAGCTCGAACGTGCGTCCGCCCATCGCGGCAAGCATCCGGCCGCGCACGGTGTCATCGCCCTCGACCTCGGGCGTCGTCAGATGGATGGTCTGACCAAGATCGACCGTCAGTTGATCAACGCGGGACAGCCGCTCGGCATCCCACGGCTGATCCTCTTTCAGCACATCGCTGAAGTGACTCATGCGCACCAGACCAGCAGCCACCGCTGCGCCTGCCAGCACCAGTGTCAGCACAATCGCGCACACCAGCGCAAATGAAACCTTCTTTTTTTCAACCTTTTTTTCTTTTTTGATGCAGTGCATGATGGCGTCGTGGCGCGATGGCATCGCATCCGCGCCGGACAGACACGCATCGGCTGCTTCATGAATAAGCCTGCGAAGCTCCTCGTCATTTCTCATCTGGATGGCCTCCTCCCAGTCTGCAGCGCAGCAGCGTTCTGGCCTTGTCAAGCCGGTAGCCGACCGTCGTCGCCGCCACGCCCAGCATGTCGCCAATATCCTTCATGTTCATATCCTCATAGTAGTACAGCCAGACAGCTTCCATCAGCTTGCGCGGCAGCCGCATGATCTCCTGCATGAGCGCGATACTCGCATCTGGCACCGGCTCAACCGGGTCGGGCAGGTGGTCGAGCGTCACCCGCCTGTCCACATAGCGGAACCATGCGCTGCGGCGCATGTCGCGGCAGACGTTGAGCGCAATGCTGTACAGCCAGGTCTTTTCCGTGCTTTCGCTTCGGAAGCTATCAAGCGCCTTGTACGCCTTCAAAAACGTCTCCTGAACGGCGTCCTGCGCCATGTCCCTGTCCCGCAGGTACACGCAGCACGTCCGAAGCAGATCCTTCTCGTACAGGCGAACAAGCGAACTGATTTTTTCCTCGCGCTGGTTGTCCGGGCCCGTGACAACACTCATCTGCTTCTCACCTCCTCATGTATTTAGACGTCGAGCCTGCGAATAAACGCAAACTTTTTCAAAGAACTTTGATCTCTTTTCCATATATTCAAATAAGCCGAAATCCTGACGGTTGTGTATCCCTATTCTAGCGTCAATCAGCACCCAAAAGCGGCCAAAAGCATGAGACGCAACTTTTTTGTCATGAAATGCAGCTTTTTCCCCGTTCCAGCACATTTTCGATCAAAAAGGGGATAAAAAACAGAGCCTCCGAATGTCATCATTGACAAGGGAATAGACCCCTGATAGTATGTTGTTGCATGCATTCTGCCGCAAAGCAGCGGCCTTTGATGCCGCCGTCAGCATGTCAGCTAGAATCAGAAGAGGAGGGAAGCGCGTTGCGAGTCGTGGTTTGCGAGGATGAGCCGTTCTATCAGACGGCGATTGCGGAAGCGATTGAGCGCTGGCAGAGCGCCAGCGGGCATACGGATGTCGAGCTCTCCGTCTTTTCATCCTCCGAGGACGTATTGGAGGCCATCGAGCACGAGGCGGAAATCGATCTGCTCTTTGTCGATATTCAGATTCCCGGTGAGATGAGCGGCATTGACCTGGCGCGCAGAATCCGCGAAGCCTGCCTGGACATGACGATTGTGTTCTGCACGAACTACAACGAATATGTCTTTGAGGGATACACCGTCAACGCCCTGCGATACCTCAAGAAGCCCGTCTCGCAGGAGGATATCAATTACTGCTGCAGCTATGTCTATAACCGGCTTGCCATTCGGAACGATCACGCGCTGACCCTCTTTTCCGGCGGAAAGCGGTATGTGCTTCGCTACATCGAAATCCGCTGCATTGAGGCGCGCCTGCGCAATCTGCTTTTCTATACAACGCTCAGCGACGAGCCGATTCGCATCAACGCCAGGCTGGCGGATATCGAGAGCAGCCTGCCAAGGAGCCAGTTCGTTCTCTGCCACCGCAGCTACATCGTGAACATCGCCCATGTGCGGACGCTCACGCGGACGGAGTGCCTGCTGTCAAACGGTGAATCCGTGCCGATTTCCAGAACGTATGTCAGCGCCATCAACCAGGCATTTGACCGCTATCATCAGGGAGGGGGACTGAAAAATGGTCTGGACAGCATTTGAAATTGCCATCAACTGCGTGCAGGGCCTGCTCATCCTCATGTTTGTGAAGCAATGCTTTGCCTATGAAAAGCAGCATCCCGTCGCGGACGCTGCGCTGGTGCTCTCGTGTGCGGGCCTGCTCACCTTCCTGCTTTCCCGTCACATGCTATTTGTCGATCAGCTCCTCTACGTTTTCCCAGCCATCTACTCGCTCACGCTGTCCTCCGAGCGCAAGACATCCATTGTATACTGGCTGATCGTCATGACGCTGCTCTTCAACATGATTTCGGTGGTGACTTATCCCATCTTTGAACTGCTGCCGCAGATCACACATATGCCGTTTCCGTCGGTGCAAGCAAAGCGGTTTGTCAGCATCATCGTGACCAATATCGCCCTGTTTGCCGTGCTGAAGCTGCTGATCCTAATCAAAAAAGGATGCTCCGTGCCCGGAACATCCTCCTGTGCGGCATTCATGATCACCCTGTCGGCGGCCTTCCTCGTGGAAGAATCCCTGTATTCTCTCTTTTTGAACGTAAGCGACGAAACCATCGTCCCGTTCTTCTGGGCCTACATCGGCCTGATTGTCTTTACGATGATGACCGTCCTCCTGTTCCGCATGGTCTCCATGGATGCCGACAGGAAGAACCGCTATCAGACCGAGATCGCCATGCTCAGCCTGACCCGGCAGCATCAGCAGGAGCTTTCGCAGATGTATGAGGATTTGACGCAGCGCCAGCACGATTACAAGCACCACCTCCAAACCCTGCAGGAGCTGGTCACTGGCAGCGGCGAATCCACCGCCAAAGCCTACCTGGAAACGGTGCTGAAGGATACCGACGCCGAGGATATGATCGTCACCGGCAATCCGGGCGTGGACGCGCTGCTGGCCGCCAAGCGCCGGCTCATGCGGGAGAAGGGGATCGCGTTTCAGTATTCCCCGTATCCGCTGGCGGAGCTGCCCCTCCCGACAGCCGACTTCTGTTCCATCGTCGGCAACCTGCTCGACAATGCCATCGAGGGCGTTCAGCGCATTCCAGACCGTCCGTGCAATCCGACCATCCACCTGACCTTCTCCCGCTCGTGGAACATGTTTTACATCTACTGCGAGAATCCCTGCGATCCGGCCTCCATCATCGCCAGCAAGGGCCGCTTTATCTCCTCCAAGAAGAAGGACGAGCCGGGACTGCATGGCATCGGGCTGCACAGCATTGAGGCCATCGCCCAGCGCGCAGAAGGGAGAGTGGAGTTCGGCGTCGAAGGGGATGTGTTCCATGCGAAGGTTGTGGTGCCGTATCTCAAATAAATGGAATTATTATTGAGCAACTGGTATCATTAGCACTTGCTTTGATTAGGAAAACTGCCACACGCATAAATGAACAACCGCTATTTCCATACTCAGTATAAATCAAATATGGTGCTACGTTCAAATCGTGATACCGCAGTTCCCTCCTTCTCGGCAAAAATAATTAGTCCATCATTATCTATCCTCTCTTGTATGTTCCCGTTTTCTGAGATTATTTCTAGAACCGGAACAACCTTTCATCATCTGCTCAGCTCGCCTTCGGCTATCCATCATCCGCATCAGCGAATACCTCTCACCGAAGGTCTCCTCAAGTTTCTTTTTCGCTGCATCCTGATACTTTGCCCGAACACCCTGTCGCGTTGCGTTCATCTTATCTGCATCAACCTGCGCCGCTTGCCATTGCAGATCGGCGAATTTCTGTATTGTCTGATCGGACAGCGCAGAGAACCTGCGCTCCTGCTCGTCGAGCTTTTGCAGCATTCCTTCAATCATTGCCATTCTCTGCTGCAATTCGCTGCTGCCCGCATCTTCCTTGCATCCGGCACGCCTGAGAATCGAAGCTCTTCTGGTTTTCAGTTCCTCGATGTCCTCCGTCTTTTCCGCAATCTGGGCGGCAAGCTCCTTGTGCTTGAACACATGCAGCAGAGACAGTTCCCGCTTTTTAGCAATCAAAGCCTTTCGGGCCTTGCGCGTTTCCCTGAGCTTACGGTCAACCCTTCCGTATTCATCGCTGATCTGCCGCAGCAGCCCGAGGTCGCTCAATCCTTTTTCTCGTCCTTCCCGGATATGCGAAAGCTGATAGCAGAAGATCACCATGTCCGCGCACAGCTTTTCAAGCGCATCGGCAAGTAGGGAAATATCCATCTGCACGGCTTTACTGAGCTGCCTGATCTGCTCTTTCAATTCGCGCAGTAGCGCATTGTCGGTGCGAATCTGCCGGTTCAGCGCACGACGCTCGGAGACAAAGCCCTTTTCTTCGAGGTGCATGGCTTCCACGCCCTCGTGAATTGTTGGCTGTTCGTCGATACCGCGCACTACGTGACTTCGGTGGTCGATGCGTTCCTCAAGCCCGGCTTGTTCAATCGCGCGGTTCACCATGTCTGCCCACGCTTCTCTCCATACGACAAGCTGCTCTTCGCTATTCCACCGCGCAGTAATCGGGTTTTGTCTACCGTATCGGGAGCTCTTGGGATGCTTGTCCGCTCTGGCATAGCCATGCTCAGCCGCAGCAGTCGGAGTCATGTACACCTTCTTCCGTCCAACGCGACAGAGGTACTGCTTTTCCCAGCCTTCCAGTTGTGCATCCCTGAACTCGGCGGCGGTAAGCCCTCGCTCCTCGCCGTCCTTCATGCACAGGTATTCCTTCTCGGTTTTGTATTGCCATGTGCCATTCTCATTCAGCGGACGCATCGTCAGAAGGATGTGCGCGTGCGGATTGTGTCCGTCTGTATCGTGGATAGCTACGTCTGCACACATACCGTCTGCAACAAACTGCTGCGAGATGTATGCACTCGTGAGCGCAATCTGTTCATCGGGTTCCAGCTCAACGGGCAGCGCAACGATGATCTCCCGCGCAAGCCTGCTGTCCTTCGTCTTCTCGGCCGCCTCAACAGCGTTCCATAGTTGCTCCCTGTCACGCCATTCCTGTGGGGCTTGGGGTGGGAGAAAGACATCCTGCCAAATAAGCCCCTGCTTCCTCGTGTAATCGTGCTGTATGCCGTCATAATCGTTGTACAATCGGCTACAGCTCATGTAGGCAGACGCCGCCACAACGGAGCGGCCCATTCCCCGGCTGACGATCTTCGATTCCATGTGGTAAATTGCCAGGCTCCGTCACCTCCATTATTGTTTTGTTTCTTTTCGCAAAAGAAATGCGCGTGCCGCAGCACACGCACGCAGGCCGCAGCCTGCCGCTTCCCGCAGGAAGCGCAGTTCCCTCGGAGAGCGCACGTTCCCGACTGGAAGGAGGGATACCACCGCCCGCACAGCGGGTGGTGAGTAAGTGCGCCCTTCCGGGAAAAAGAAAGGGGAACCCGAAGGTTCCCCAACCGCATTACCTTCGCAAACGTTCTGCAAGGTAATCTTTCAGCGCAACAAAATCCATATCAACAGCCGCCGGAAAAACACTTTCAAGAATTGCTCCTTCTTGAATCAATCGTCGCGTTCTCCGCTTTCTCTCCTTTTCGCGTTCGCGGGCTTGCGCTTCTTCCATTCTGTGCTTAGCTTGAAGCAGCGCTTTTTCCTCAGCACTTAAAACTCTTTTATCCATTCTCTTGTTCTCCTTTTTCCTGTTTCCACTTTTCAAGTTCCATTTTTCCTTCATCGCTTTCGTAATACTTTTGAATCATCGGCAGCATGACACGGGCGATACGTTCAAACGCTGCATCGGGAATATCCATACCGCTGCTGGACGGATTAAGAATCTTCTTTTCGGGCATCCTTTACGCCTCCGTTGCGAATATGCTTATCCATCCAGCAAATGAGATCAGGTTTTGTGACCAGCTTTCTTCCGCCAATCCGGAGCGTCGGAAAGTCCTTTTGATTCAGCAGGGTATACGCGCCGGATTTAGATATGGAAAGCGCGTGTGCCAGCGCTTTAGCATCCAATACGTCGGGCAGATCATTAAAAAGCTCATTCATTCAAGAAATTCCTCCTTTTCGGGTAAAAGAAAAACCACTGTCGTCCTGACAATGGCTTTGAGAAAAATGAAATTGAGGTCACTCGTTTTCCACATATTTTTGAAAGTGTTCGGCAATCTGTTTTCGCCTTTTCACCACCGCGCTGTGATTCTTAAACCCAACCTTTTCAGCAATCTTCTGATCGGTCATGCCCTGCATTTTGAGTTTCAGAATCTCGCGGTCGCGCTCCGACAGGGTTTCCATAAAGCTCTTGAGCCGCAGCTCATTCAGCACTTCATGCTCGAATTCCCCGTTTGGATCGGCGATATCCTTCGTCCCATCTTCACAGTCTTCCTGCATCTGCTCCATCGACACAGGTGTTCCCACATTTGTCCGTGTATGGTGCCACTTTCGATAGCTGTCGATTCGTTCGCGGCTGACGCGCGTTTCGTCGAAATCCTCCACCGTGCGATTGAGCCACAGTTCATCAATCATCGGCTGCCAATCCTGCTCCTCGATGATTTTTAACGTCAGGGTACAAACCAGCGCATCAAATTGAGCCGTCGTACACCATGAAAATTCCATGCCCGGACGCAAACAGAGCAGGCGGGAAAATGCGAGAATCTGATCGTCTTCCAGCTTTTTTCGGATATGATTCATGATGGTATACGCCAAGCGCCAGAGCGGAAAATTGCCGAAGTAATAGTTGATATTGGTCGGCATCCATTTTCGCTTTCCATTTTTATCCGGCACCAGAAAGCATTTCCAGATTGCCCAAGCATACGAATCCCAAATCATTTCCAGAAAAGCGTCGCTGTTCACCAATTCATCGTACTGATGGGTATTCCAGATTGCATAGGGACAGCACGGAAGGGACAGATAGACGCTTCGCTTTTGTACATATTCCTTTGGCAGCAGATAGAACATGGGCAGCCACGATTTATAGGTGGTCAGGCATACCTCCACTTTACCATCCGATCTTTTTGTGGCAAACGGTTCTGCTGTAAAAGGGGACTGATTCTCCATCTCGCTCACCTCGCCTTCAAATCATTATGAAAAACAGTACCTCTATCCATACACGACACAAACGTGCTTCGATTGTTCCATCTGTTTCAAATTTTTCAAAAAATCTCCGTACAACACAAAAAGAAAAAACTGCCTTATTGTCATATTATAGCAGGAACGGAAAGGCCGAAAAAGATGCAAAGATGATTTCCGCGTGACAGAAAACAGAACAAACCATGAACAAT
>ERZ827168.3172-NODE-3172-length-17310-cov-12.411301_pt1 | contig 17310 bp, 17 predicted proteins | sample MGYA00519868_ERZ827168 | MGnify/ENA primary metagenome ERZ827168 (study PRJEB31778, sample SAMEA3449271) | human gut metagenome | biome: human gut; feature: human-associated habitat; material: faeces | place: United Kingdom | collected 2010/2012 ...
TAGCGTTATTCCTTTCTCTCTTCTCATTTACCTATCTCCTATCTCTAATATTTTTTTTGCACACCAAAACAAGAGATGAGTTTACCCATCTCTTGCGTGTATGTTCAATAAAGCATACTGTAATATGCCTGCTTTATTTCCTATATTATTTTTTCTCTTTGCCCAGTTTTTATTTTGTAGAGTAATTGTGTCAGGTTGTTGAACAATTCTGTTTTTCTGTTTTTTAGAAATACAGCTCTCTCTCTCTCTCTCTCTCTCTCTCTCTCTCTCTACTCCTGCAATGGTTCTAGCGTTCATGTTCTTTTTCCCCTCCTTTTGTTCTTTTCTTCTCTTACTTTTGTTTTTTCTTTGCTTTCTTTCTGTTTCTAGTATATATTATTTCTATTTTTTTTGCAACACTTTTCCTCTTTTTTCTTTTCTCTTTTTCTTCATATTTCGCTGTTTTCCTTGATTTTTAGCCACTTTTATGATATTATCTCTTTAGATTTTTATTACATTTTGGAGGTTTTTATTATGGCTTTTATTGAAGGTACTGATAGATTTCAATCTCAATTTTTAGATTTTTTCGCTTTTGATAATCTCATTTCTGATGATAATTATGTTAGAGTTATTGATGCTTTTGTCGATTCTCTTGACCTTAATTCTCTTGGTTTTATTACTTATTCCGGCAACAGCCCTGGGCAAAAGCCTTATCGTACTGATGTACTTCTTAAAATTCATATTTATTGCTTTTTCAATGGTATTCAGTCTTCTCGAAAGCAAGAACGTGAGTGTTCTAGAAACATTGAGCTTATTTGGCTTACCGGTAATCTTAAACCCGACTATTCTACTTTAGCTAATTTCTGCAAGAAAAATTCTGCTGCTATTAAAAATGTTTTTAAACAGTTCTCTAACATCTGCCGCTCTCTTAATCTTTTCGACTTTAAAATATTTGCCTTCGATGGTACTAAAATTAAAGCTCACTGTTCTAAAAAGCGTGCTTTTACTATTGACAGCCTTGATAAGGCTCTTGCTCATATTGATGATAAAATTAATGAATATATTTCTAAAATTGATGACGATATTTCTGCCTTCGATGACGCTAAAAAAGCTGAATTTAAAAAGAAGCTTGATTTGATTAAATCTAGAAAAGTTCAATATTCTGCTATTAAAGAAAAAATGATTAAGGATAATATTTCTGAGCTTTGTCTCACTGATCCTGATTCTAAAGTTATGAAAAATCATTCCAACATTGAACCTTGTTACAATATCCAATCTGTGGTTGACTCTAAACACAAACTTATTGTTGATTTTGATGCCTCTAATCAAGCCAATGATGTTGGCCTTCTTAAACCTATGTCTGACAAACTTTTTTCAGACTACAATTTAGATGACCTTATTTCAAAATCTCCTAACCACTCTATTACTGAACTCGCTGACACTGGTTTCTACAAGGCTGACGATTTACTTGCTATCAACAACTCTCCTAATGTTTCTGCTCTTGTCCCTAAACCTAAAACCTCTAATGCTACTGGTTCTTCTGATTTTTCTAAAGACCGTTTTATTTTTGATGCCTCTAAAGATATTTACATTTGCCCTCTTGGTAAAGAACTCTCTTTTTCTAGAAACTCTACTGAAACTAGAAATGGCGTTACTTCTAAATACAAAATTTACTCTTGTTCTTCTTGTACTTCTTGCCCTTTCCTTGACAAATGTACTAAATCTATCAATGGTCGTTCTATTAAGCGTAATTTGAAAGAAGATTTACTTACTCAATTTGAAGAAAAATACAAGGCTGATTCTTCCTTCTACAAGCTTAGAAAAGCTCTCGTCGAGCATCCCTTTGGTACAATTAAACGTGCCTTAGGTTTTACTCATGCTTATATCAAGGGTTTAGATAGGGTTGCCTCTTGGGCTTCCTCTGTTTTTCTTGCCTACAACCTCAAAAGAGTTATTAATATACTGGGTGTAGATAAATTAAAAGAGGTATTTACCACTAATTAAGTGGTATTATACCTCCATTTTTTGTCTTTTTATTTTTTATTCTATATTTTTCTTTTTATTTCTTATTTTTTTATTTGTTTTCCTAGCTGCTTAAACCTTTTGTTCAACAATCTGGTGTGTGTGTACAGCCCCAAGGGTTTTAGCTATTTTGTTCATCATCTTTTTCTCCTTTGCTTTGCCTTTTTCTATATTTTATAATAAAAAAATATTTTTTGCAATAGTTTTGGTGAAATATAACAAAGTGGTATGGCTTTTAGGTTTAAAAATGAAAATCTCCCAAACCAATTAAAATTCATCTTGGGATTTAGTTTACAAATTGCTTGTTTATTCTTTTAATTTTTCGATTTCTTCTTGTGATAAACTAGTTAATTTAGAAATAAGCTCGATTGAAAGATTTTCTTTTAGCATGTTTTTGGCTATTTCGTTTCGGCCTTCGTTTCTTCCAGCCTTCATTCCCTCTTCTATTCCAGCTTTCATTCCTTCTTCTTTGCCAGTTTTATATCCTTCATCTTTTGCATATTCTAAACTTGCTTGCTCATCTCTTATGTACTTCTCTTTTAGTTCTGCAATCCTTCTTATCTTTTCATCTCCGCTTACTTGTTCTAATTCTCCAATGGCTTTCTTTATAGCTTTATTTTCTTCCATAATACTTGCTACCTCCTTTTGGTTTGGATTATCCAAAAACATCATCCATTGGCATATTGGGTTTTTGGGCATCTTTGCATACAGTTTTATTGCCTTTGGTATTTCTATTATAATTAATTCTAGTCTATCTGTCAATACCCTTTTCCCAGTTAATTCCTCCCTTATCTGCCATTTTATTCCTAGTTCATCTATTCCTTTTAATGCTTCTAATTCATGGTCTAATATTGCTATACTTATTGTCTTTTTTAGTATCTTATACTTTTCCCCTCTTTTGGCCTGTCTTGCATATGCATCTGCCCAGTAATATAGTATCCTTTCTGGTTCATTTTTACATGGTTTTAGCTGTATTTCAATTATACAATTTGTGTCATTTTCTAAATCTGCTCTTATATCCATTACTCCTAGTTTATCATCTGCTTCTATGATATTTACATACCTATTTTTGTCAATGGTTTTTATCTTTACTTCTTCTTTTATAATGTCTGAAACCAGTACTCCTAGTATATCCTTATTCTCCTCTCTGAATAACGCATGAAACACTACATCTAACTTGGGTAACAACAGTTTTCGCTGTTCTCTTAAATTTCTTTTTTCCTCCATATAATTCCTCCTTTTTAAAACAGGCTTATTATGGATTAAACCCGCTTATTTAATTTAAAATTACATTCTTTTTGGGTATTTTTTAGATTTAATATTTAGAATTTTTAGAATCAATTTAAAACCCTCTTTTGACCTTTTTAGAATTTCGGTCAAGATTTAAGAATATTAATACTATACCACACAATCCCCCTTTTTGCAACAAAAATCGTTCGACTTTTTTCGACAATTGGCACTAGATAATTTTTCTCATTTTTCTTCAATCTCTTGGCTTTCCACCATATTTGTGGTATAATATTTATGTTTTGAAAGGATTTGATTATATGAAATTAGCTTCTGATAATGAAACTTTAGCTGAAAATAAGGCTTTAATTTTATATTTGCTTAACAAAATTAATAAAGGTATTGAAAACACTGCATTTTACAAGCTAGTATTGATTTTTGAAGATATGAATTATTTCTATTTTCAACAATTTTTATTAGATTTAATTGATAATAAATATATTTTAAAAGGTTTATCCGATAAAAATGAGACAATTTATGAGATAACAAGTGATGGTAGACAAGCAATTAACTTAGTTCAGGATTTAATTCCTGGTTTTACAAGGTTTCAAATTGATAATCACTTTAAAGAGGATTTACGTTCTATTGAAGATGAATACTCTATTACTGCTGACTTTATTCCTGAAAGCGAAAGTTCTTATACTGTAGTTTGTAAAATTACCGAAAATGGTAAGGTTACTTTTGAAGTTAAAACCTTTGCTGGTTCTAGGGAACAAGCTAAAGCTGTTGTAGAAAACTGGAAGAAAAATGCTGTTAAATTGTATCCTAAAATGTTAAAAATGCTTACTAAATAAGTAAGCACTTTTTTTATTATATACTATTAAATTTTGGCATCATTCCTATTTTGTTTGGTGTATGCTCTGGTAATTGATAGATGTCATGTCCTGGAAATTCATTTGCTTCTACAAATACTGGTCCTTTGTCTGAAAAAGCTACATCCCAGCCAATATATGCCATTTCTGGTACAACTTTTGCCGCTTCTTTACACATTTTTAAAGCTTCTTCCCAATCTGGAAATTTAAAGCCTTTTATAATATTTCCTGTTGCTGGATGTACTTCATATAGATTTTTCTTTTTATCTATTGCTCTATCTGATACTATGCCTGTTTTTACATCAATTGGTGCTACCATTCCTCCACTATTGAAGTTGTCCACAAATGATCCATTTCCTATTCTAAAATATGCACAAATAACGTTTGGTTTATTGTCCTTTAGTATAGTAACAATTCTTGCTGTATTTATAGCTCCTGGGTAAATGTTACTTACTTTTTCATTTTGCTTTATAACCTCTTCTAGTTCAAAGTTATGATTATCTGTAAGATAATCATACAATTCATCAGATGAATTGTAATTTTTTGTTTCGATTTTTTCTATTCCTTTTCCACAGCCACCGTCTATTGGTTTTGCCATAAAAGTGTTATGCTTTTCTATAAATTTTATAACATCCTCTTTTGGAGCTGTTGTTACATCTATCCAATCTCTTTTTAAATACTTTTCAAATTTTCTATTAAATTCGTTTTTGTTCTCAAATATGTGGAAATACGCTTTATTGTTGTATTTTGCAATTAAGCTATTATTTCTACCTCTTGTTATATACGTATCTCTTTGCTCATCTGTTAGGTTATACATTTCAAATAAATCGTAATCCATATAACCGAGCTCCATATTTTTTTGCACATTCTGACATATCTAAGAATATTGCTAAACGTGATTTTCCGGTTTTTTTGTGTACTTCATTTACTTTATTTAGCATTGCCTTGTAGTCCATTTTTGATAAACGACTTAATATATACTTTATGTTTCCCATTAATTAGTATTCCTCCTTAATTTCTACCCAATAACATTAAAGATTATATTTTAACCTGTTCTTTTTGTGTCTTCATACTCTTTTAGTCTTGCTTCATAGCTTTCATACGCTGCTTTTTCAAATGGAATTTTTGCATTTGCTTGTCCTAATATATTGTGAACAAAATATGTAGCAAATTCTGGGTTTAACACTAAAATTGGACCTAGTATTGATGTTCCAATAAAATTATTTATTCTTATTCCTTCAAGTTTGCTTTGTCTGTTTAGACCTGCTCCACGTATTGATTTTGCAAAATATGTTGTTTCATTGTTTCCATAAGAATGTGCAAATTGGTCTTTAAATCCTACTATTTTTATTCCTTCAAATTCTCCTAAGAATAATGAATTATAACGGTTAAACATTTCTCTTTTTGAATATATATCTATTAAGCCTAGTCCTTCTATTTTTGTTCCATCATCATTTTCTATATACTTACCAAGAATTTCTAAACTATTTCCTGTAAATAGTATTGCTTTTTCTGTCTGTATATATTCATCTAATTTATCTTTATATGGTTGTAATGCTATTATTATTTTTTCTTGTGCTTTTTCTGTCATTGCTCCCATATATATTAAATCAACATCTTTGCTTGCAAATGCTGGTTCTGTATGTAAGCTTGTTTCTATAAATTCCGCTTCTGGCAAGCATTTTTTTAGGAACATGATATTTCCATAATCTCCATATATGTTGCACATTTCAGGGTATAATATTTCAATTTTCATCAAATAGCCCTCCTTTTATGTTTTCTTTTAATTTGAGAGCTACATCATATTTGTAAATATCATGCAGAATAAATATTGTATCTATTTCTTTTTCTATAAATTTAGTTGTTTCTAACTCATTTACTACTTTTATTAATTTTTCTTCTGGTACTCCTGCATATAATAGGCGTAAATAATAATCGTTTGCTCTTACCCCTCCTATTATTATTTGCTTAATATCATCTTTGTTCAAAAGTTCAAAATCCGCATCATATAGCCATGTAAGGTTTTCTGAGGAATTTTTGGCATCATCGCAGTCATCTATTATTAAGATTACTGCCTTATTTCCTGGCTCACTTTGTACATAATCAAATACACGTGATGCAGCTACTGGATTTTGTCCTTTTGAAAGGTGTGTTATTACCCTTTTTCCGTTTATTTCTTCTTCACTAATTCTTGTTTCAACAATTTTAGTTTTCTTTATTGCATTATTAATTTTTGTAGCAGATACTCCTATTGTTCTTAAAATTGTTATAGCTGCAAGTTCGTTGTAAATGTTGAATAAACTGTCTGCTATCATGTTGTATTTATAGCTTTTCTTTGTTTCTTTTATTATAATTTCTTTTCTTTCTTTATCTATATTTTTTACTAGAAAATTACTTTCTGGTGATTTAAAGCTACAATTTGGGCAGTATGCTTTTCCTATATGATGGTATCTTGCATACTCGTATTTTAGCTTTGTATCGCATATTGGGCAGGTTTTTATATCTTTTATTATGTTTGTTGTTTCTTCTACATCAGTATCTAGCTTGTCTATTCCATAGTATATTTTCTTGTTGTTTTTTCCAAGACTACAAGATACTAAGTCATCTGCATTTAAAACTAAAGTTGTTTCTTTTGGAAGACTGCTGTTTATAATATCTACTATATAATCTGTATTTGCATTTCTTTTTATTGAATCTCTAAATAAATTTGTGCAAACCAAATAGTCTGGTTTTATGTATTTATATATTAGTTTTGAACTTCTTTCATCTACTTCAAAAACGGCTATTTCTTCTGTTATTTTGTTTTTAAGAGATGCTTTTGTAAGCAAACTGCATGCTATTCCAGAATTTAGGTTTGATCCTAATCTGTTATTTAATACATTAAAACCATTTTCAATTAATATATCATTTATCATATTACATACTGTGGTTTTTCCATTTGTTCCTGTTACTGCAATGGTTTTTTTTGGTTTATCTATTTGCTCTAAAAAATCTGGGCATATCTTAATTGCAATTTTGCCTGGCATATATGAAGCATTTCTTTTTAATAATTTTAGAGCATGAACAGCAAGTTTTGAAACGTAAAGTGCTGTGTAAAACCTGAATTTACTCATATAAATAAGTCCTTTCTATACATTAAATTTGAAAAGTACTATATCTCCATCTTGCATAATATATTCTTTTCCTTCTGAACGAACTAAGCCTTTTTCCTTTGCTGCTACCATTGAGCCTTCTTTCATTAAATCATCAAATGAAACTATTTCTGCTTTTATAAATCCTCTTTGTATATCTGAGTGAATTTTTCCTGCAGCCTCTGGTGCTTTTGTTCCTTTTTTTATTGTCCAGGCTCTTACTTCTGGTTCACCTGCTGTTAGGAATGACATTAGTCCGAAGTAAATCGTAACTTTCTCTTATTACTGTATCTAAACCTGATTCTTTTAAGCCAAGTGCTTCTAACATTTCTTGTTTATCTGTATCATCTAGGCTTGATAATTCTTCTTCTATTTTTGCACAAAGTGGAATACATTTTGTATTTTCTTCTTTGGCAATTTCTTTTACTTTATTAACATTTACATCATTTTCAACATCTGCTAGTTGGTCTTCTTCAACATTTGCTATGTAGATTATTGGTTTTGATGTTAGCAAGAATAAATCTTTTACTGTGTCTTTTTCTTCATCTGTAAGTTCTACTTGTCTTGCTGGTTTTCCATTATCTAATAGTTCCTTTATTTTCTTTAATGCATCTATTTCAATTTGATATTTTTTATCAGCTTTTAACATTTTTGTAGCTCTATCAAGCCTTTTATCAACTGTTTCTATATCTGCAAAGATAAGTTCTAAATTAATTGTTTCTATGTCTCTTTTAGGATTAATATTTCCATCAACATGAACTATGTTTTCATCTTCAAAGCATCTTACAACCTCAGCTATTGCATCAACTTCTCTTATATGTGATAAGAATTTGTTTCCAAGTCCTTCACCTTTGCTTGCTCCTTTAACTAGTCCTGCAATATCAACAAATTCAATAACTGCGTGTGTTGTTTTTTGTGGGTGATACATTTGGGTTAATTTATCTAATCTTTCATCTGGAACTGCTACCATTCCAACATTCGGTTCAATTGTACAGAATGGATAATTTGCACACTCTGCTCCAGCTTTTGTTATACTATTAAACATTGTACTTTTTCCAACATTTGGTAATCCAACTATTCCTATTTTCATAACTTAAAGTCTCCTCTTTTTCTTTTTTTACTTGGTATATTATATACTATTTTTGGGATTTATTCAATAAATTTAGCGTAAAAAATGGAATGAAATAAATCATTCCATTTTATTTTTGTAGTTTACACGTTTTTGTTTTTTAGTTCTTCATAAAAACAAGTTTTACTTACCTGAATATATGGAGCTAACCATAAGAAACCAATTCCAAATGTTAATACTGCTAGAATTGACCATCCTATGAAAGAAATCTCTAGCACAAATAAATTACCTTTGTTTCCTTGCATCATTTCTTGGCTTTTTTTAACCGCTTCTTTGCCTGATATTTCAGGTTCATCATAAGATATATATTCCGCAAGTTCAACTGAATATCTCTTTACCATTGACCAAACTAAGCATGCAATAATGGCAATTAATGCAATTATTAGTATTGCTAAATTATTTGTAGAAGCATATTTAACAGAATAACTTGTACTCATTAAGCCACTTGAAACAACTGAATAGAATGATAAAGCAAACACAATTGCGAATATTATAAGTGTTGGTACAATCATAACTAAAAACCTATTCCAAGCAATGCTCCAACTTTTCTTGAAGTTTGAGAATCCTAACTTCAAAAAGTCGAAAGTTTCAACTTCTTCTCCTCTTTTTAGTTTCATAAATGCAATTATAATGCCATAGCTTATTGGGACATTAATAATAAATTGTGTAATTGAAACAATATTGTATAGTAATCCTTCACTGTCCTCTGAATATTCTAGAATTACTTGAATTAAAAATGAAATTAAATTATATACGAAAACAATTAAAACTGCTTTTCCCCACTTTCCTGTTAAACTTTCTCTTGCTTCTTTTCTTGTATTTGTAGCTGTCATCATTTATAATCACCTCTTTTTATAAATTTGATATTATTATAAAATAAACAAAAATAAAATTCAACATTTTTCTGCATAATTCTACAAAAATAATATTTCAAGTTTACAATATTATAAGGCATAAAGATATGATAAATATCTTTATGCCTTGTCTACTACGAAGTTTTAACCAAATAAGCTTAATTGGTTGCTTTGGCTCATGCCATCTAGGCAGCCGAATTTACTTAGCATTTCTGTTGTTGATTTTCCTATTTTGGCTTTGTATTGTAGGTCATCTATACACATGAATTTTCCTTCTTTTGCTGCTTGATATATATTTTCTGCTGCGATTCCTCCAAGACCTGCTATACTAGATAGTGGTGGTCTTATTTTGCCATCTTCTATTTGGAATTTGTTGCTGTGTGATTTGTATAGGTCTATTGGTAAGAAGTCGAAGCCTCTTTCATAGAATTCTAGCACTATTTCTAGTATTGTGTACATTCCTTTATCTTTTTGTGTTGCATTGTTTCCTTGCATTTCTATTTCTTTCATTTTTGCTTTTACTTTTTCTTTTCCATGTATCATGCTTTCACTATCAAATTCATCTGCTCTTATTGAAAAGTATGCTGCGTAGTATGCAAGTGGAATATGCACTTTGAACCATGCAATTCTAAAAGCCATTGTTACATACGCTACTGCATGTGCTTTTGGGAACATGTATTTTATTTTTTTACATGAATCTATATACCATTCTGGAACTCCATGTTCTCTCATTTCTTCCTTATACTCTTCCCACTTTGGTTCTGCACCTTTTGCTACTTTTCCTTTACGAACTGCTTCCATTATTTTAAATGAATGGTTTGGATCTAGTCCCATTTTTATTAGGTATGTCATTATGTCATCTCTTGTACATATTGCATCACTTAGTGTTGCTGTTCCTTCTTTTATTAATGTTTGTGCATTGTTTAGCCATACATCTGTACCATGTGATACTCCTGATATTCTTATTAACTCCTCAAATGTTGTTGGTTTTGTATCAACAAGCATGTCTCGTACGAATTTTGTTCCAAATTCTGGTACACCAAATGAACCAACTTGTGAATTTATTTGTTCTGGAGTTACTCCAAGTGCCTTTGTTGAGCTAAATAGAGACATTGTTTCTTTATCATCTAGTGGTATTGTTTTTGGATCTACTCCTGTTAAATCTTGTAACATTCTTATTACTGTTGGATCATCATGACCTAGCATATCTAGTTTTAGCAAGTTTTTATCTATTGAGTGATAATCAAAGTGTGTTGTAATTATATCTGAATTTGGATCATCTGCTGGGTGTTGTACTGGGCAAAATTCATATATTTCTCTACCATGTGGAACAACTATTATTCCTCCTGGATGTTGACCTGTTGTTCTTTTTACTCCAACACAGCCATCTACAAGCCTTGATATTTCTGCATTTGTTATTGGTATGTTTCTTTCTTCATAATATTTTTTTACATATCCATAAGCTGTTTTTTCTGCCATTGTTCCTACTGTTCCGGCTTTAAATGTTTTTCCTTTCCCAAATATAACTTCTGCATATCTGTGTATTTTTCCTTGATATTCTCCAGAGAAATTCAAGTCTATATCTGGCTCTTTATCTCCATTGAAACCTAAGAATGTTTCAAATGGTATATCCATTCCATCTTTGCAAAGTTTTTGTCCACATTTTGGACAAAGTTTATCTGGTAAGTCTACCCCGTTTTTTATTCCATAATCTGTAAAATCTGAATATTTGCATTTTGGGCATCTATAGTGTGGTGGAAGTGAGTTTACTTCTGTTATTCCAAGCATATTGGCTACAAATGATGAACCAACTGAACCTCTTGAACCAACTAAGTATCCATCTTCGTTTGATTTTAAAACTAGTCTTTGTGCAATTATGTATAATGTTGAAAAACCGTTTTTAATAATTGAGTCTAACTCTCTTTTTAGCCTTGCTTGCACTATTTCTGGAAGTGGGTCTCCATATAGTTCTTTTGCCTTGTTTTCGCAAGTTTCTTTTATTTCTTCCTCTGCTCCTGGTATTACTGGTGGGCATTTTTCCTTTGAAATTGGGCATACATTTTCGCAAAGGTCTGCTATTTTATTTGTATTTGTAACAACTACTTCGTAAGCCTTTTCTGGTCCTAGGTATTCAAATTCTTTTAGCATTTCTTCTGTTGTTCTAAAGTACAATGGTGCTTGGTTATCACAATCTGAGAAGCCTTGGCCTGCCATTAGTATTCTTCTATATACTTCATCTTGTGGGTCCATAAAGTGAACATCACATGTTGCTACTACTAATTTCCCAAATTTTTCTCCTAACTCTACTATTTTTCTATTTATGTTTTTAAGTGCTTCTTCATCTGGCACAATGCCTTCTCTTATAAGGAAGTTATCATTTCCAAGTGGTTGAATTTCTAGGTAATCATAATACTGAGCGATTTTTTCTATTTTTTCTTCTGGCTTGTTATGTAGAATTGCTCTATATAGCTCTCCTTGTTCACAAGCACTTCCTAATATTAGCCCTTCTCTATATTTTTCAAATACGCTTTGAAGTACTCTTGGTCTTTTGTGGAAGTATTGTATGTGTGATACTGATATTAATTCATATAAATTTCTTAATCCTTTTTGTGTTTGTGTAAGTATTATTGCATGATATGGTTTAACCTTTTTCCAGCCATCTTCTCCTTCTGGTATTTCATCATCTGGAACAAAATATGCCTCAACACCATATATAACTTTTATATCTAATCCTAAGTCATCAACTGCATGTTTTGCTTCTGGAAAAGCTTGTACAACACCATGGTCTGTAATTGCAACCGATTTCATTCCCCATGATGCAGCTCGTTTTATTAGTTCCTTTGCTGGTGTAATAGCATCCATTTGGCTCATTTGGGTGTGCATGTGTAGTTCTACACGTTTTGTCATGCTATTATCCTGTCTTGTAATTTCTGCTTGTGGTGGCAATTCTATTACTACATTTGCAATTACTCCAAGCTCTTTTGCAAAGTTATCATAAGCTGCATTCCCTTGTAGTTTTACTCTTATTTTTGGTTTGATTCTTGCCATAACTTTTTGAACTTTTTCTGGTTCAACGAATGATTTACAAGTAATTGTGCTTGTTCCATCGTATACATCAAACATTACTAAAGTTTTGCCATTTTTTAATTCTCTTGAATCAGTTCTTATTACTTTTCCTTGCAAAGCAACTTTTCCGTAATCTGCTGTTAAGTCTTTTATTTTTACAATTTGCTCCTTGATATTTGCACTTCTTCCAATGATTAAAGGTGTTTCCTCTTCTGGCTCTTCCTCTATAGTTCCAGCACTTTTTTCTGCTTTTTGCTCTTGTTTTAATTCTTGAGCTGCCTTTTTATTTTCTTCTGCAATAAAGTTCATATTATTTATCATATTTTTACAAACATTATCTTGCAATTCTTCTAATAGATGGCGTTGCTCATTTATTTCCTCTGCTGAAATATTTTCATTGTATGTAACTCTATATTTCCTGCCATATACATTCATAAATAGCTTTTCTAAAACACTATCTACTGAATATGCATGTAAAAACTCTGAGCTTTTGCTTTTCAAATTGATTTCTGCACTGTTCTCATCTAAGCAAATAGTGCTTCCTTTTAAAATTGATTTTGTGATTGGGAATTTTGAAGATACATATTTTATAATGTCATTCCAATCATCTTCAAGTGTGTGAATTAGCTCAAGTTTTTCTGGATATTTTACATCAATTATTATTGTCTGAATGTTAAATCTTGTTGATAAATAAGATTCAAAATCAGCTAATTCTTGAACTTTTAGCTGATTTTGACTTAAAATATCTACCTCTAACTTGTTGCTTTTTTTATATAAATTCATTTTTTGAATTTGTGCTTCTTGAATATTACTTTCTTTTTTAAAATCTTGAAATACGTCTTTTATAACCTTTTGCATCTTTTTCATGCTCCCTCTTTTTCTCTTGCTTGGGTGTATTATATCATATTTTTATGAAAATGGAACATGGAAAGAAAAAAAATTTTATTAATTTTTTTCTTTCCGTTTTCTTGACTTTCTGTAAAATATATGTTATTATATTTTTAGCGAAAGCAAATGTTCTTTGCTTGGAATGAGTTATTAGTTGAATATGTGTATCACAGCTACACATATTCTTTTTTTATAAAAAAACAGAGTAGCCACAGCAACTACCCTGTTTTTGGATTATGTATTTCTACTCTAATCCCTGCTTTGTTCTTTTTGCTCTTTTGCTTTCATAGTTTCTTCCTTTTCTTTCAAAAGCATTTCTACTAATCGCAAAATTAACTCGGAACTTGTCATTAGTTACACCCCCTTTCTCCTTTTCAAGTGAAAGGTTGGTATTATTTTATATTATTATTTACAAAAAGTCAATATTCACTTTAGTAAAACTTTTCTTAATTCTTCTACATCTTCTGCAATGTAGTCTGCTCCTGCTGTTTCTAGTTCTTGTTTTGTTCCAAATCCATAAGTTACACCTATTGATTTTAGTTTATTAGACTTAGCTCCAAGAATGTCATAGTTTCTATCTCCTACCATAATACATTCTTCTAATTTTAAATTATTTATATTGTCTAATGCAAATTTTATTACATCTTTTTTTGCATTTCTTGTTCCATCTAAAGTGGCTCCTGATACAAAGTAAAAGTATTGTTTTAGATTGTATTTTTCAAGTATTTTATTCGCATAAGGTTCTGGTTTTGATGTGGCTAGAAGAACATTTTTTCCGTTTTGTTTTAAGTCTCTAATTAATTCATCAATTTCTTTATATAGCTTAGTTTCCCAGACTCCCGTTTTTTCATAAAATTCTCTGTACTTTTCTATTGCATACTTGGCTTGCTCTTTTGTAAGATTATAGTAGTTTACAAATGTATCTTCTAATGGTGGTCCTATAAATTTTTCTAGGCTTGTTCTGTCTTGAACTTCTATATCAAAGTGTTTTAATGTATATACAAACCCATTAATTATTCCCTCTCTTGAATCAATTATTGTTCCATCTAAATCAAATAGTATATTTTTAAACATAAATTACCTCACTTCTTTTTTAGAGATTATAACATAAAAATGTGATAAAGTACATTTTTTTATAGAAAAAGCAAATTTATATTACTATCCCAATTTGTATATCTTATCTGAAATCTTTTCTGCAAATTCTATATCGTGAGTTACTATAAGAATTGCTTTGCCTTGACTTGCTAAGTCTTTTATTATGTTATATATTTGCTTTACAAGTTTTGGATCTAGTGCACTTGTTGGTTCATCCAAGCATAATATTTTTGGGTTTGTAGCAATAGCTCTTGCTATTGCTACTCTTTGTTTTTCTCCTCCTGATAATTCATAAGGGTATGAATTTTCTTTGTCTTGCAAAGATAGTTTGGCTAATATTGTTTTTGCTTGGCTCACTGCTTCAGCTTTGCTTTTTCTTAAAATCTTGGTTAATGGCAATGTTATATTTTGTAATACTGTATATTGTGGAAATAGGTTGTAATCTTGAAATATTAAACCTATTTCTAAATTTGCTTGTTTGGAAATATTCTTTTTATTAACCTTATTATTAATTATTATTTTGCCTTTTTCCAGGGTTTCAAGTCCATTTATACACCTTAAGAGTGTTGATTTTCCTGCTCCTGATGGTCCTATTATCGATATTATTTCGCCCTTCTTTACAGCTAATGAAAAATTATCTAGTACTTTTTTATTATTATAGCTTTTACTTACATTTTTAACTTCTAAAACATTCATTTTTCTCACCTATAATACTCAAGTTTCCTTTCTGTGTAATTAAATATTAGTGTTAATATCATACTTATAATTAAATATATCAATCCTGCTATTAATAACGGTATTATTGAAAAGCTGTAATTGGCTTGTTTCTGGGCAAAAGCGAATAATTCAGTTACTCCAACTACTTGAGCAAGTGATGTATCTCTTACTAGTGTTATTACTTCATTTGATATTGATGGAAGTATTCTTTTTACAACCTGCGGTAGTATTATTATGAAAAAGGTTTGCAATTTGCTAAATCCTAGCGTAAAAGAAACTTCCCATTGCCCTCTTGGTATGCTTTCTATGCCTCCTCTAAAAATTTCACCAAAATATGCTGCATAGTTTAAAGTAAATGCTATTATAACAGCTACAAATCTATTATATGAAACTTTAAATAAATAATATGGTGCAAAATATATACATATTATTTGCAATAATAGTGGTGTTCCTCGCATTATTAATATATAAGTTTTTGTAAGAATTGATATTATTTTATTTTTTGATAGACTTAAAACCGATATAATTATTGCAAGTGGGATTGCCAATATTAATGTTAAACTAAATATTTTTAATGATACAGTTAATCCTTGCAATAAAATTTTTGTTAGTTTTATTAAATAATTTATATCCATTTTTATCACCCTATTTTATTGTTGTAACATCTTTGCCAAACCAGGTTGTAGAAATTTTTGCAAGTGTTCCATCTATTTTCATTTCTTGTAATATTTCATTTACTTTACTACAAAGTTCTGTATCTTGCTTTCTAAAGCCAATGGCGTATTGTTCTTCTTCTAATGCTTCATTTAAGATTCTATAGTTTTTGTTGTTTGAAGCTATGTAATAGTTTGCTAAGACCTCATCTACAAATACCGCTTCTATTTGGTTTGTTTCCATATCCATAAATGCTGTAATATTATCTACATATGATATTACTTGCTTTGCTTGAGAATAAATTTTAGAAGTTTCTAATGCCTCTTCTGCACTAGAGCCTGATTGTACACCAATGTTTTTTCCTGTTAAATCTTCTAGTTTTTGAATATTACTCTCATTTTTTACTACAAATGTCATTCTATTTGTCATGTATGAATTTGAAAGACTCATTGCCTCTTTTCTTTTTTCATTAATAGACATTCCATTCCAAATACAGTCTATGTTGTATGAATTAAGCTCTTGCTCTTTTGCATTCCATGAAATTGGTTGTATTACAAGTTGCACTCCAAGCCTATTACATACTTCTTTTGCCACATCAATATCAAAGCCTACAATCTCATTATCCTCATTTCTATATCCCATTGGTGGAAAGCTATCATCTAGCCCTAGAATGAAAGTATTTTTGTTTAAAATTCTACTTAAAGAATCTCCTGTTTCCTTTGTTTTTGTTTTAGTTGCAAAAATTACCGCAACACTTGCAATTATTATAATTGCTAAAATTAAAATCAACTTATTTTTCATATAAAAATCCTCCTTTAAAATTTCAAGAGAGTTTGCTTTAAATTTTTAGAGCTGGCCAGCTTAAATTTAGAGCAATCAAAAAAACCTTATGGCACTTCTACCATAAGGTTTCTACTCTTAGGCACAAGCACCAAAAGCCTGTGCCATATATATGACACAAGCTAATTTTTATGATGCTCGTTTCTAAAAATTACTTCTATTTTCATAGTTATCTCTCCTAACTATTATTTATGATAACATGAATTGGCAGAATTTGTCAACACTTTGAAACAATTCTTGTTATTTTAATTTTTATGCAAATGAAAAATTCAGCATTTCAAACAAAATTTCCGGATTATTTGTCTTGTTATCTTGTTGTCTTCAAATCTATTTATCCCAAAACATTTTTTACCTAAGTCTTTTATTGATGCTCCACAATGATATAAAATCTTGTTATCTATAATTATAAATCTATCGTGAAACTTATTGCTTTTTATTACTTGGAGATATGGATATTCACTGTTGAATTTTTTTATGTCTAACTCTGTTATTTTACATTTATCTGTTGTTATAATTATTACTTCAATATCTTTTTTCTTTTTAGATAGCATTGAAAGTAAGCTTTCATCTATATAGTTATCAATTATCACTATCTTTTCTTTGGCTGTTTTGATTATATCTATTATTAGGCTGTAAGCATCATATATTTGTCCTTCAAAAAAGATTTTTTGTTTAAATTCTTCTTGTGTTTGTAGTGCATTGAAAACTTTATCAAATTGTTTGTCATGTTCTAGTAATTTATATTCTACTTTGGTTAGCCTTTCAAATACCTGTGAATTTGACGTTAAAAATTTTCGCATTTCTACAAAAGCATTCATAATATTTATACTTACTTG
>ERZ827168.3175-NODE-3175-length-17296-cov-6.800650_pt1 | contig 17296 bp, 18 predicted proteins | sample MGYA00519868_ERZ827168 | MGnify/ENA primary metagenome ERZ827168 (study PRJEB31778, sample SAMEA3449271) | human gut metagenome | biome: human gut; feature: human-associated habitat; material: faeces | place: United Kingdom | collected 2010/2012 ...
GTATAGCAAATCGTATAAATTCCAGAAACATGACCATATATAAACTTATACAAGCTGTTGTTACGTGTTGGTATTTAAACTCTTCATTGTCGGGACGAATTCGGACAGATTGATATAGTCTACCCAAATGTCCTTACCTCTCTCATATCGTCTCTTTTCAAATTTTGCTACATCTATTTTTTCGCATTTATCAGTGCCGTTATGATGTAAATGATGTGGAATTTGATGTAGATGATGTAAATACTTCTGACTATATAAAAGAAGTCCTGACATTCCCGATTGGGAAATATCAGGACTATATTATTTTACTCATTTTTGAAGTATAAGTCAAGACCTTCAAATTCGGAACGCTTCAATTCCTTTGTCACATCGGTATAGATGTTAAGAGTGGTGGAAATATCCTTGTGACCAAGAGCGTCCTGAATTACCTTCACATTCACCCCTGCTTCACACATTCTTGTCGTGAATGTATGCCGGAGTGAATGGCAGCTAAAGTGCGGTAACAAAACCTTTGCGTCGGTATTGCTTATTACATATAATTTCAATCAAATCAAAGAATAATATCCTATGATAAAAAATTAAATATAGTTTTTATTCCAATTTATGGGTTAGGTAAAGACGATAACGAAATGGAGAAAAAACTTGATAAATTAATTCAATTCAAAGACGCTATTCTTTTAACTGACGGAGACACAAGAGGAAACGCATTTAAAAAATTATGCGCCAATGAAAAACTTAAAGGTAGGTTAACCGTTATTCAATTAACGGAAATAGAAAATTCATTTAAAAATATAGAAAATCTATTTGCGCAAAGCGATAAAGAAAAATTTAAAGATATTATAGAAAATAAAGGTATTGAAAAAGAAGAAGAAATAAAAAAGCAATCAGAAAAGAATCTTTTAGAAATTTTAAAATTTAGTGATGATAAAAATAAAAAGAATAAGTTCTTAATACTTATTACTTCAGCTTTGTTCATCATTGCATTCGCTACATTAGGAAAAGTATTGCTAGTTAAGTTGGGTTATATTTTGGATAGCAATTTAAAGTATTCACAAATATACGTAACTGAATATAGTAATATTAAAGCAAATGTAGATGTAAATAAATTTGGAAAGATAAATATTGATTTTGATATTGGAGCAAATAAATATGGTTATGCTGTATTTAAAAATCCTAATAAAGCATTTAACAGATTAAAGAAAGATTATTCTAAAGGAATAGAATTAATACGAAAAGAATTTAATCTATTGCCTTTAAATAATTTTACTTATAAAAATTATAAAACTTATGGTTGGCAAGTTACTACTGGAACAGCTGAGGAAAAGGAACAAGCAAGATTTGTTAGTTCTTTTCTGGATATTTATAATAATAGTTTTAGTCAATAAATTATAATCTATTAATAATGTTCACAAATAACTGATTTTTTCTATATAAAATGATATTTTATTTGACTTTTTCAACAAAAAACTAACCAGCGGTTAGTTTTTATTTTTTAAACTTGAAAAGTTCAAGTATCAATCACTATGGTGCGAGTTGTTAAGTTATTTCAAACTTTTGCTCACAAATTAGAAATATTTATAGTTTTATATCAATTTCTAATAATATTTTACCAAAGAATAGAAAAAGTAGCAATAATTTTTATGCTACTTTGTTTAACTTCCAAATACAAACAAATTGTTACTTTCATATTTCTTCAATGATTTATAAAAGAACATAATTGATAATATAAACCAAAATATAGTTGATAATATTATCATAATCAGATTAGAAATTGATAAATTCTTTACTATCTCAACTGGTATTGCTCCTAACAATAAAGATGGTATTACAAATGTAAATATTACCCTTAATAATCCTGTAAATGCTCCACCATGATATAAAGAGTTACTTAAAAACATTCCATATAAACCTTGTGAAACATTATGACCATCCATTAAATAAAATGATATACTCATACATATTAATGAAAATGAATAAAAAATTATAGAAGCAATTATTATTAATAAAATTGATAATAATAATTGAATTAATGTTAATTTATTCCAAAAAGCAAATATGATAAAGCAAACAACCCCGAATAATAAATCGCCAAAAGCACTTGTTGATATTTTAGATGTTGATACTTTTAAAAGTATATTCTTTGGGGTTAATAAATACTTGTCAAAATTACCGCTACTTATATAATTTGGAATATTAAACATTCCAGAGAACAATGATGCAACAATACCATAAGAAGTAGTCCCAAAACCATATAAACCAAAAATGTCCATTGGTTTCCATCCATTTAATTCTCCTATTGTTTTGCCAAAATAATACCATAATATTAGGAATGATATATTATTTATTGCCATACCTACAACTGAAATAATGAAGGAACTTTTCAATTCTTTTTCGTTTCTAAAGTTTTTCTTTATATTTAATAAAGCTAATTTAACACTTCCCATAATTAACCTCCATTTATCATTGCCTTTTCTTTTGATTTTTTATATACATAGTGCATTAATATACTAAAAATACCTATCCATAACAATTGTAATGCAATTCTCATAATAAACTCATTATTCCAAGAATCATACACGGTACTTGAAGCAAAATTAATTGCACCAAATGGACTTACATAAGCAATTATTTTCATAAAATTTGGAAACATTGATATTGGCAAATAACTTCCACCAAGTATCATTACAAATTTATCTACTATCCAATGTATTGGTCGTATATCCTGTATAAAAAATGCCATAAGCCCTATTATTCCATATATTAATAAACCTAATATTTGACCTAAAAATAATGTAATTATAAATGTAGGTATAAAAACTGATAAATTTAAGTTAGGAATACCTACAGATAACGCCATAATTATAGATCCTAAGATGCTTATGAATAGGAATGAAAATATACCTTGACCAATTACTTTCATAAAACTAATTGTTAAATAATTAGTAGGTTTATTCATAAACATTTCAACATTCCCACTTTTAACTTCTGTCATTATAATATTATCTAATCTTCTAATGTTTAAAATCATAATGCAAAAATAAATAAACATACTCCACATTGTTGTTTTGTAATCTACTCCATTAATACTTCCACCTTGCAACTTAAATATATAAGCATATAATAAGAATACAATAAAGCACCTTGATACCATATTGAAAACATCTAATATTAAGTTTGTTCTATCTTGCATTTGATTTTTCATGAATATTTTTATGACAGTAAAAGCAAACTTAATTTTTTTCATAAATACTCCTTATAATATTTTCAAGTGATTCATTATCTATATTAACATCATCAATATCAAAAACTTTAATTAATTCTTGTAAGGCTTTTTGAGTATGTATTTTTTCAGTATCAACTCCAACTATTACTTGATTCTTACTTTTTTTAATATATGTCATACCAGCTGATAATTCTGGAAATTCTATAAACTCTACATTTGGAGTTATAATTATATTTTTATTTTTAACATAATCACTTATTAATTGTTTTGTCGAAGTATCAATAATTATTTTTCCGTGATTTATGATTACACATCTATCACAAATACTTTGAATATCTTCAGTATCATGACTTGTTAAAAAAATTGTAACTTTTTCTTCTTTATTAATCTTTAATAATAAATCCCTTAAACTTTTTTTAGAGACAACATCAAGTCCAATAGTTGGCTCATCCAAAAATATAATTTTAGGGCTATGTATTAAAGATGTTGCAATTTCAGCTCGCATTCTTTGACCTAAAGAAAGTTTTCTAACTGGTTGCTTAATAAATTCTTTCAAATCAAATAATTCTGATAATTCATTTATTCTTTTCTTTATTGCAATTTTATCCATATCATACATTGCACCAAACATTTCCATACTTTCTGTTAATGGTAAATTTGGTAATAATTGACTTCTTTGTCCAAATACAGTACCAATCTTAAAAGCAAGTTTATTTCTATCTTTAATTGGAGTTAAACCACATATTTTGATATCACCTTTTGTTGGGTATAAAATACCTGTTAACATTTTTATGGTAGTTGATTTACCAGCACCATTTGGTCCAATAAATGCAACTGTTTCTCCTTCTTCAACATTAAAGGAAATATTATTAACGGCTTTTACAACTTTTTCTTGTTCATTAAATAAATTATATAAAAAACCTTTTTCTTCATTTCTAACTTTATATTTATAATCTTTTGAAAGATTTTTTACTTCAATAATATTCAATTCAATCACTTCCTATTTTTCTATTTAATTATATCATATTTTTCTATTTTCTTATTAGCAATATAAGAAGCATAATACTTTTTATATTAAGTTATTGTGCTTTATTCTAATTTAATTGTCCTTTTCTTTGCTTTACTAATATAGGTCCTTTTTTCTTTGCCCATTTATAAGAACTACCTACACCATAATGTCTTGGATTACTATCATAACCTTTTGTATCAGTAAATCCATAAAGATAAGCCATATCATTACTATATCTAATCATTCCATTGTGCTTTAAATAATCAAATAATTCTTCATCTATATCATAATTACCAATTAATTCTAATGGATTTTTATATTTTTCTTTTGGCTTAACATCATAAGTATAACTTTTAAAATCATAAAAATTACCTTCTTCATCTACTTTATGTCCGTGTAATTCAAATCTTGGTTTCAGTTCAATATAATTATAATCTTGTAAGCCTAAAGTAGGGCAATCTATTGTATTATCATCAAACACAATAAACTCAAAAACAATATCATTAAACAATATTGCATAAAATTTTCCAATTTCTTGTTTTCCATACTAATATTCGCTTCCTTTCTTTTCTTGTGAATTACCATTTAAAAATAGAAAAAAGCACGGTAAATCACTAATTCGTGACTCCGTACTTTTGAAAGTTCGTGTAGGTTAATACCCGAGATAGCTTAATAGTAATATCTTATATCTCCTCACTTGCTTGATTATTATACACTATATTTTATAAATGTCAATCTCTTAAATTATTTACTATCAATTAAATACTTATTATCTTCATTAACTTGTTGTTGTAATACTTCTAGTTCTTTAATATTTTTATTATTCTTTAATGCTTCCATTTGATTCCTTGCAGATTCATTTAACCTAATTAATCTATCAGATTGTTTTATATTCATTCTAATTAATTCTACATTTGTATTCTCTAAATTGTTTAAAATAATTAAATGAAGTAAATCAGTATAATCTCGTATATTTCCATTTTTAGCAAGTTCTGGGTTATCTTCTCTCCATTCTTTAGCTGTCATACCAAATAAAGCAACATTTAATACATCTGCCTCATTTGCATAAACGAATTTAATTTGTTGTTCTGTTAAAGTTGGAACAATATATTTTTTTATTGCATCTGTATGAACAACATAATTTAATTTTGATAATAATCTATTTGCATGCCATTCTATTTTTTCTTGATATGTTTCATTTCTTTTTAATCTTTCAAATTCTTTAATTAAATATAATTTAATCTTCTTACCTAGGTTATTAACATACATATCACTTGAATAATTAAATGCTAGATATAAATTGTTTTTAATATATATTCTATGTGGCTCAATATAAGTTAAATTAGTTTTATCAATTCTTTTAATACTTCCATTTATTATTATTGGAATAGTATTACAAAAATCACATATTACTCTTAACCTCGATTCTAAAGATTCTTCAATTTCAATTTCTTCTTTAATAATATTTACCATAGACAAATCCTTTCTATGATTTTTTTAAGAAAAACGAAAAAATCAATCATTTCTGATTGATTCATATATATAAGCTCGAATAGTTCGAACAGATTTGCCAATGGTGCGATAGCTAAGATAGTCCGAAACCATCACAAAAAATAAATAAACAATTTAATTCTATAATCATTATAACATGACTGTTACTAATTTTGATAAATTATTTTTATAAAAATGAAAAAGACCTAGGGCTTCAAAAGTTTCCTAGGCACATCTCGATAAATAATATACACTATTTATTGATAAAATGCAATGCTTTTGAAGAAATTTTCTAATCATTCCCTGATTAGGGTATAGATATTAGTTATGTTTTAAATAGTTTTCTAATTCTGATAATTTAATCTTATTATTTAAGTTTTCAATAAATATCTCATTAGAATAATTAAAAGCTAGAAAGGTTATATCATTAATTATTATTCTATGTGGTTCTAAATAAGTAAGATTAGTTTTATCAATAATTCTTAAATTACTATTAATAATAATTGGTTTAACTCTACAAAACTCACAAATAAATTCTAATCTTTTTCGCAAGTGTTCTTCCATTCTAACTTCTTGCTTGATAACATTTACCATTTTAATCAATCCTTTCTTTGAAAGACTTTTTTCTAAACAAGAAAAAAATCAATCCTAATCTAGAATTGATTGTCTATTTATTCTCGAAACTATAAAAAGTTCGAGCGGATTTCCCTATGGTGCCGATAGACAGAATCGGACTGTCCTCTGATCCTTACCAAGGACCTGTTTTGCCACTAAACTATATCGGCAAGAAAAGAATTATAAAGAATTAATTCTATCCTTAATTTTATTACTTACTTCTTTCATATCAGCTTTTCCCTTTAATAATGGTGTAGCTTCTTTCATAATGGCTCCCATATCTTTTGGGCTAGTTGGATTTACTTTCTTAAATACATTATCAATAATTACATCTATTTCTTCACTAGATAATTGTTTTGGTAAATATTCAGATAATATATCAATTTCCTTTTGGGTATCTTCAATTAAATCATTTCTTCCACCTTTTTCAAATTCAGAAATAGATTCTTTTCTCATTTTAATTTGTTTAGAAACAACATCAATTAATAATTCTTCATTTTCTTCTTTTTTATTATTAATTACTTCAAGTTGAATAGCACCTTTCACCATTCTTAATACAGTAAGACGCTCTTTATCTTTTTCTTTCATTGCAGTAATTAAATCACTTTTCATCTTTTCTAGTAAATTCATATAATCATCTCCAGTTCATTATTATTATAATATAAACTAACTGAAAATTTCAATAAAAAAAGACTAATCTTTGTTAGCCTTATTTCTTTTACGTGCGTTCTTTATTCCGGCTTTTTTTGCCTCTCTTCTTCTAATACCAGGTTTGTCATAAAATTCTCTTTTACGTTTTTCAGAAGGAACTCCGTCTCTTGCTAATTTTTGTTTAAATTTTTTAAGCGCTGCATCTAAGCCACCATTCTTAACTGAAACTCTTGTCATTCAACTTCCCCTCCTTCCGTTTTCAACTAGAAAGAATTATATCACAACTTTTCTAGTAACTCAACACATTTTCGACATTTTTTGACTTTTTTTGTAAAATTCTGTTAAAATTTAGACTTCTTGTATAACAGTAATAATCATTGGCTTACTTTCTGTCTCTTTGTAATAGAACTTTCCAAGCTTTTCTCTTACCTCATTTTTTATAGTTGTATAGTCAACTCTTGAAGAAGATATTTCTATGTTATTTTTAAGTATTTCCAAGCATATATCTTGAGTTTCTTTTATCAAGTCTCCACTTTCTTTAACATATACAAATCCTCTAGTTAGAACCTCAGGTCCAGCTAGAATTTGTTTTGTTGCTTTATCAAGAGTGGCACTTATTATAACAATACCATTTTCTCCAAGCATTTCTCTATCTTTTAAAACAAGATCTCCTATATCTCCTTGGCTTTTTCCATCAATTAATATTTCATCAACATTAACGTGTTCAATATCATCAGTTAAATTACCATCTACAAAAGTAGCTACATCGCCATTTTGTTTTAAGATTATGTTTTCTTTTGGTATACCTACTTCTTCTGCGATTTCTGCGTTCATTACTTGATGACGATATTCTCCTTTTACTGGAAAATAATATTTAGGATTCATAAGGTTAATCATAAGCATTAAATCTTCACGTGATGCATGGTGTAATAAATGTTTCTTAGCTGATAAGCATACAACATTTACATTAGCCATTGCAATCTCATCCATAATAAGAGCAAGTCTTCTTTCTATTCCTTCATAACTTGGTTCAGTTATAAAAATAGTATCTGTATCTTTTAATTTGATATATTTATCAAATCCTCTTATTATTCTTTCTAGATTCATAAATGGTTTTTCTTTTTCATCACTTATTAGTACTACTACACCCTTATCATTTAAATTAGATAAGTCTCCAATTCTATCTTTATCAAAATCAATATAACCTAAATCTATAGATCTATTTATTAAGTGCTGAAGACTTTTGCCCATTATAACAACTTTTCTTTTAGTCTCCATTACTTCATTAAATATTTCTTGGACTCTATATATGTGCGCAGTCATTATAGTAGCAATAATTCTATCACTGGTTTTAGCAAATACATCTGCGACAAAGTCGCTTACCCTATTGTTTGGACTAGTATGTCCAGGTTTTTCTGCATATATTGATTCACTTAATAGACATAGTACACCTTGTTTTCCAACATAAGCAAGTTTACCAATATCTGTTTTATAATTTTTCATCATAGTTGAATCAAATACAAAGTCTCCTGTATATACAATAGCTCCATCTTTAGTATATAAAACATAACATACTGCATCTGGGATTGAATGTGTTACACTTATTGGAAAAACAGCTAGATCTCCAAATGTTAATTTAGAATGAGGTCTAATTTCTTTTAAATTAGTTGCCTTAATATTGTTTTCCTCTAAATCAATTTTTAATATTTCCATTGTATATTTAGTTGCATATATAGGTAAATCTGGCATGTCATATAAAATATCTGCGGTAGCACCCATATTTGAATCATGACCGTGTGTTAAAAATATACCCTTTATTTTATCCTTATTTTCTTTTATATAAGTATAGTCAGGTAAAATATAATCAATACCCAACATCTTATCATTACCGTATTTAAGTCCTGCATCAAATATAAATATATTATCATCAACATCGACTACATACATGTTTTTACCGTTTTCGTTTAGTCCACCTAAACTAAAAATTTTAATTTTACTCATTTTTTTCTCCTTTCTTTATATATACACTTGATAAAAGCTTTCTAATTATACCATATTTTCTAAAAAAAGAAAAGATATTACTATTTAGCAAGTATCTTTAATGCATCACGTGCTGCCTCTTGTTCTGCTTCTTTTTTAGAACCAGCACTTCCTTTTCCATATATAATACCATCAATTTTTACAACTGTTGTAAATAACTTGTTGTGTGCAGGTCCTTGTTCAAGAACAACTTCATATTCTAAACTTTTTTGTTTAGTTTGAACATATTCTTGCAAAGCTGACTTATAGTCGCTAAAAAATAATATATTTGGATCTTCTACATATGGAATAACAATACTATCAATTACTCTTTTTGCAGTAGAGAATCCTAAATCTAGATATATTGCACCCATTAGTGCTTCAAATATATCAGCTAATATTACTTTTTTATATCTTCCGCCATCTATTTCTTCACCATGTCCAACTTTAATATATTTACTTAAGTTTAAATCTTTAGAATATTCATAACATGCATTTTCACATACATAACTAGCTCTTAACTTGGTCATTTCACCTTCATTTATTGTTTTGGTTTTATATAAATAATCACTTGCGACTAGTTCTAAGACTGCATCTCCTAAAAATTCTAATCTTTCATAGTCACTTTTAATGTGATTTTCATTCACATATGATGAATGTGAAAAAGCAGTTGTATATAATTCTAAGTTTTTAGGCTTAATATTAAGTCTATCAAATAATTCTTTCATATAATCACCTACACAATTGTATCATAATTAATAAGTTAAAGTCTATATATATCATAATATATCAAAATAATTAATTTTATATTGTTTACTTTTAATAATGTCTTTTTCTATTTCGATTATTCTTGTTTGATTTTTATCTTGGAATAATTCTTTTTTTATGTTTTCATTAATAAATCTACTTATAACGGTATCCTTAAATTCACTAAATTCTTGTGAATTATTAAATGGGATCCCTGATAATAGGCCTTTTGAAGAGACAAGCATATTTTCTTTTACAATCCATATTACTGGTTCTACTTTAACCCAAGCATACCAATCTTTGTGATATATAAGTCCATTAGATAAAACTACTGGGCAATTACTATTATTAATTACTCTTACAAATCTTTCACCATTGTATTCATATTCATAACTTTTTCCATTTGGAAATGTATATGAATTTCCAGTTAATAATAATTTTTTATATTTAAAATTTTTTTCTATCTTTATTTGTTTTTCTAAATCAACTACATATTGTGGATACATACCAAGCATCACTTTTTTTGTTTTAAGCTCTTTAGTTAAATCTTTATTAAATTTTAAAACTGGACGAATAGATTTGCAAGAGTCAAGTACTGAATCTTCTCTTAGAACTGAGGAGGCTGTTCCATCTAAATAAATTACACTTCCATCTATAAAATCTTTAGTATAATATGTTCCTGCTCTACCAGCAAATGTTAAATCGTTTGAAACATTAAATATAGTTTCAATACTACCACCCATTAATAATGATATATCAGTTATAGGCATTTCCTTGATGCAATTATCTAATTCATTTATACTTAATAATGTTATTTCAAAATCCATAATATTTCTCCTAATATTAATGTTTTTTATATATCTATATTTAAAACTTTTTTTGAATTTTTGTCAAACTTCTAGGGATTTTTTCCTTTATTGTTGATAAAATCTTTTTTTAATAGTAAAATAATACATATGGTGATTGTATGAAAAGACTTGCGATTTTTTTAATAAAACTTTATCAAAAAATGCCTTTTTCTAGTCACTTTAAATGTAAATATATTCCTACATGTTCTAATTATTCTATAGAAGCCATAAATAGATATGGTTTTATAAAGGGAAGTTATTTATCAATAAAAAGAATATTAAGGTGTAATCCACTCTCTAAGGGAGGATTTGATCCGGTGTGTTGCGAAGGAGAAAAAAATGAAAAGAAAGAAAAGTATATTTAAATTATTAACTATTATATTATTGCTTGGTGTTATAACAACAGGATGTTTTAAAAGAGATGATATGGAGGATATAAGTATTATAACTACTGTATATCCACTTGAATATGTAGTAAATCAATTATATGGAAATAACTCAGTAGTAAATTCAATATATCCAGATGGTGTTGATATAGATGAATATAAGATTACATCAAAAGAATACAAAGATTTTAGTAAAAAAGATCTATTTGTATATAATGGATTAAGTTCTGATAAAGATATCGCATTAAAATTAGTAAATAAAAATAAAAACATAATGATAATGGATGCTAACTTTGGTATGGAAATTCAATATGGTATAGAAGAGTTATGGTTAAATCCATCTAACCTACTTATGATAAGTCAAAATATTAAAAATAGTCTTGATGAATTAATAGATAGTAAGTATATCAAAGAAGAAATAGAAGAAGCATATGTAAATTTAAAAGTTGAGTTATCTGAATTAGATGCTGATATAAAGATGTTAAGTGAGAATGCTTCAAATAAAACTTTGGTTGTTGCATCTCCTTCATTACAGTATTTAACAAAATATGGATTTGATGTAATATTAATAGATGATAAATCTGAAAATGAAAGAAATGTTGATAAGGCTTATAATTCCCTAAAAGATGGATCTGATAAGATATTTATATTAAGTGGTGATAAAGAACCTGAATCATTAAAAAAATTAAAAAATGAAACTGATGCAGAAGTAATAACAATTAATAAACTAGATAATATATCTGATGAAGATAGAGATAATAAGAAAACATATACTTCATTAATGAAAGATAATATTGAACTATTAAGAAGAGGAACTGAATAATGAGTGCTAATGGAGATAAGGGCTCTGACAGAATTGCATCCCTTTTTTTTGGAAAAAGTAAAAAGAATAAAATAGTCTCTTTAGATGATGAGAAAAAAGATAAAAGGAAAAGTAGAATAACATATGTACAAACAGTTGAAGATGCAAAGTCATTAGAAAATCAAACTACCCCACTACATCCAGCAATTAAAGAAGATGTAGAAAAGGAAAAAGAAAAAGATAAAGGTATTACTCCTCCTAAGGTGAAGGAAAATAATCCTACTGTTTCTAAAACAAAAATTTCTAATGATGCTAGTTCTTCAGAACATGTAGATGAAGAAACCGTAAAAGAAACAGAAGAAGTTACTATTCTTCCACCTCCTCCTATAAAGATAGAAATACCTATTGTTGATGAGGTTAAACAAGATGATAAGCTACTTGAACTTGCGATAATAAAAGAATTAACTCGGGTAATAAAAGAGGATTTAGCTGAATTAGAAAAACTTGAGTATGAAATGATGGTTATTCATGATAAAGAGGAAAAAGAATACGATACAAAAGAGGTAGAAAAATTAAGAGAAGAATTACTTGATTTAATAAGAAAGTTTGAAAAAATAAAAGAAAAATACGATACAAAAGATCATGATAATATTAATTTAAGAGATTTTATTAACGATAATGATTTATATAGAATTGTAAGAGAATATACTGAAAACGTTAAAGATAATGTTTTATATGATGATATACAAAAAATAGAAGAATATATATCAGTAATAGATAAAATTGCGATGGGAGAAAAGGAATCTGAATCTTTACAAAATGAGCTAGATGATAAATTAGATAAGTTTAACATTAGAGATGATGAGTTTGATTTAATGGTTAATAGCTTTGATAATATAGATGATATAAATAAAAGAATTGATGCTTTTACAAAGAGTCAAGATGCAATAATATATGATTTAGAAGAAAAAATAAAATCTAATGGAGATATAACTACTAATATTGAAACATATACAGAATTTGTAACACATACTGAAAACCTTATTGCCGCAGCATTACTTTTTAATGCCAGTAAAAAAGTACCTCCTACTCCTGCAGGTATGATTGTAAAATCAGGAATGATTATTCAAGCTGTTGATTTAGCTGCCAATTTTATTGAAAGAAGAGATAAAACACGCCAAACTACTAGAGTTAGATATGATGACTTTAGTAAAGATATTAATAATGCTATATATGAAGTAGATACAGCTTCATTTAAAATTGATGATGCATTTGGTAAAATTTCTGACTTGAGAAATGATTTTATGAATCAATGCGGTGAGTATCAAGGAGATATTAAAGAATTTGATAATTTTATAAAGATGCTTGATGATGCTGAAGTGCAACTAAAAGTTAATAAAAAAATGCTTACTGATTACTCATATTCATTTAAGCAAACACTAGATAAAAATAATGCTAAAGTTAAAAGATTAGAAGAAATTAGAAATAATGACTAATCTTTTTTCTTTTTTTCACACAAAGAACACATTAATATGTATAATATTATTTGGAGGTAGATATGAAAATACTAGTTGTTGATGATGAAAAATTAATAAGAGATGTTATAAAAGAATATCTTTTAAAAGAAAATTTTGAAGTACTTGAAGCTGAAAATGGTGAAGAAGCAATAGATATGTGCAATAAACATGCAGTTGATTTAATGATATTAGATATAATGATGCCTAAGATGGACGGTTATACTGCATATAAAACTATTAAAGGACAAAGAAGAATTCCTACAATAATATTGTCTGCACGTAGCGAAGAATATGATAAACTCTTAGGATTTGATTTAGGTGTTGATGATTTTATTGCGAAACCATTTTCACCTAAAGAATTAGTCGCGCGTGTTAAGGCAGTAACCAGAAGAAATAATGATGATTTAACTGAAGACTTTATATATGAAGGATTAAAGGTTAACTTTATGGGAAGAGTTATTACTATAGATGATGAGGAAATTAGAGTTACACCAAAAGAATTTGACCTACTCGCCTACTTTATTAAAAATAAAAACATCGCAATTTCAAGGGAAATACTTCTTAATAAAATATGGGGATACGACTTCTTTGGAGATGATAGAACTGTAGATACTCATATTAAGATGCTTAGAAATAGTCTTGGAAAGTATAGAGACTTAATTATTACTGTAAGAGGGGTTGGATATAAATTTGAAGCAAAATAAATTTAAGAATATTTCTCTTAAAAATACGATATGGGTATATCTTACAGGATTCTCTATACTGATACTTTTCTTTCTATTCCTATTTCAGATATTATTTCTTGATAAATACTATGAATGGTCTAAAACACGTGAAATTAAACTTGCCTCTTTAAAAATAAAAGAAAAATATTCAAGAGGTAAAGATATGAGTGATGTACTAAACGACCTACTCTTTAATAAAGGAATATGTATAAATATATTAGATAATGGCACATTAATAACTTATAACAATAATATGAATAAAAGTTGTGTACCTACTAGTGATGTTGAGGTATATAAAAATGAACTAGAAAAAAACAATAATAAAGACATTATATTTGAATCTACTAGTAAAAAATATGAAATTAAAAGTATGGTTTATGCTTTCGCTGTTGATAGTGATACATATTACTTTTTAACTACATCAATAAATCCAATAGATTCTACTGTTACTATTCTAAAAAATCAGTTTTTAACTGTTTCAATAGTAATATTATTACTTTCATTTGTAGTTGGATTCTTTATTTCTCAAAAACTTTCTAAACCTATTACAACACTTAGTAAATCTGCTAAAAAAGTAGCTAAAGGAGATTATAAAGAAGAGTTTAAGAGTGATAGTAATATTAGTGAAATACAGGAATTAACAGCTTCATTAAATTATGCAAAAGATGAACTTTCTAAAACCAATGAATTAAGAAGAGAATTACTTGCTAATGTATCACATGATTTAAAAACACCTCTTACAATGATTAAGGCATATGCAGAAATGGTAAGAGATATAACTTATAAAGATGATGAAAAACGCGAAGAAAATCTTAATGTAATAACCAGTGAAGTTGATAGATTAAATCTATTAGTAAGCGATATATTAGATTTATCTAAAATGCAAGCAAATATATATGAATTAAATGAAGAAGACTTTGATTTAGTAAAATTAACTCAAATAATAATAGATAGATATGAGATATTTTCTTTAACTGAAAAATATAAATTTGTATTTGAATGTAACAAGGAAAAAATTATGATTCATGCTGATAAACAAAAGATGGAACAAGTTTTATATAATCTTATAAGTAATGCAGTAAATTATACTGGTGATGATAAAGTAGTTAAAATTAAGATTAATGATAACAAAGATGGTTCATGTAGGGTTGAAGTAATAGATACTGGAAAAGGTATTAAAAAAGAAGAAATAGATTTAATTTGGGATAAGTATTATAAAAGTAATAAAAAGCATAAACGTAATATGCTTGGTACTGGATTAGGACTTTCAATTGTAAAAAATATATTTGAATTACATAATTATAAATATGGAGTCACTTCAAAAAAAAATAAGGGTTCTACTTTCTATTTTGAAATACCAAAAGAAAAAAAGTGTAAAGATGTTTAAATCTTATACACTTTTTCTTTATATAAATTTATTATTTTACTACATAAGGGTTATTAATAGTTCCATCACCGCTTACTACGCCAACATCATCTGATAGATTAATTACTGGACGCACACCTAATCCACAACCAGAACATGTTTCACTTGAAAAACGTCCATCCGCAGGTAAAGAAGTGATACCTTCAGTAGTAATATATATAACTACATTAATTGTATTATCGCCATAATCAATGGGAGACATTGTCCAATAAACTGAATTATTAGCATTTAAATAATAATTAGTAGCGGACTCTTTCGCAACTGAGCCTGCATATACCATTTCATCTGAGGTTAATAATCCGACTGGATATATTAATGCTTTATTACCCTTTGTACTTGTAGTTTCTGTAAATAAATCATTTGTTTGTGAGCATTTAAATTGTGGCTGATGTGTATTGTTTAATCTATTGAATGAGCCATAGGTCGTTGTATTTGCTCCATATCCTAATCCATCATGTAAGCTTCTATCATTACAAAAGCCTGCAGTAGTAGACATATATGAAGTATAACCATTTAGATTAGTTTTATACCAATTATCTACATATGTTTTTATTGTACTATCATTTATATTTTTATGTGTCTCTTTATATGTTGAGGATCCTGTTGTACCATACATATATCCAACGTGTGCATTGTCATATTCCCCATTTATGCCTTTACTATATGTACTGCCTCCTACTGGATCTTCAGTAACAAGCCTTACACTTCCATCTTCATTTATTCTTACAATTCTCCATACAATATCTTCGATTGTATTTGATGTAAATGTTGCCTTATCTGTTGCAGCAGTTCCACCAAGCGTTGAACATGTTAAATTTGTTGTTTCATCAACACCAACAAGATTCCCATATGTTGAATTTAAACATACATTTGTTGATGTACACTCTGATGCTGTCGGTTCATATTTGAAACCTGCATTTACAGAATCAAAATATGCTACACTTTTTCCATTATAAGTGCATTTATTTCTAGTTTGAGTTGCAAACTTAACATAATTGTTAGTAACATCACCTCTAAAGTAATATGTTGTCTTATTATCTTCTGTGTTTTTATTTGTATAGTATAATCCCTTTCCATTTGTATCACTACTTATTTTGGAAAAATCTATATTTGTATCTGGTAATGCTGTATTGTCTGCTAGAATCCTTTCTGCTAGAGTTCCAATTGATTGTGCAGGTGGTGTATATTCTCCTCCATTATACTGAATATAAATTAATTGTATTTCATATTTTGATTCTTTTACTTCTGGTAGTGTTTCTGCTTCTTCTGGAATTTCTACTTTCATTGTAAAACTCATTTTTGAACCTGAAGTTAATACTTCTGTTCCTATTAAACTATTACTAAATTTAAGATTTTTATCTTTATTTGTTTTTGTTTGAATTATATCTTTTAATACTGCATCTATATTACCTTGATTCTCTACTGTTACTTCATATTCGATAGAATCTCCTGGCATCCATAAGTTTGCTTCAAATGATGCGGTAGTATCAGTAAAAGTATTTGATACATTCTCTGCCCTACCTGTTTTATTAGCTTCTAATAACTTCATATTGGTTATTTTTACGTTCCAATTTCCCTTCATATTTGCTGTACCACTTATATTTAGTGTTTGCGATAGTATTGCATAACCAATTCCCATAAATACTAATAGACAGCACAATGATCCAATTATAATATTTCTTTTCTTCCTATCTCTCATTTTGCACCTTCCTTATTTTAATCTATACTCAGTATACACCCCCCCCCCATTGAAAATCAAGACAGAATATTTGTTCGGTATCAACGTAAAATTTTTATTTAAATGCTCGATTTTTTACTTTAGTGCATTTACTTTTGT
>ERZ827168.3183-NODE-3183-length-17267-cov-3.216651_pt1 | contig 17267 bp, 19 predicted proteins | sample MGYA00519868_ERZ827168 | MGnify/ENA primary metagenome ERZ827168 (study PRJEB31778, sample SAMEA3449271) | human gut metagenome | biome: human gut; feature: human-associated habitat; material: faeces | place: United Kingdom | collected 2010/2012 ...
GAGACAGAGAAATGATCTGGTGACACAAAATGCGGGCGCTGCTTTTGGCAGCGCCTGCCCGCCAGCCTTCGCCGTGCCCTGCTCTGGCTGCTCTGGGCCTTCGGGGTGCTGGCGCTGGTGGACATGGCCCTGAGCATCTGGCAGCCCGGGCGGCCCATGGTCGTGGCCACGGCTGTGCTGGAAGCTCTGGTGCGGCTGGGCGCCGGTAGCCTGCTGGGCGGATTTTGATGAACAGCCTGCCGACGCCGTTGCTGGTGGTGCTCTCCTCCGTGCTGTGGGGGCTGTTGCTCGCGTGTTGCGGCTATATCTGGAACAAGGTGGACAAAAGGCTGGACAGTCTGGAACGGGGCCTGCGCAAAGCCTGGGAGGCCCTGATACGGCTGGAAACAGCCATAGCCCAACTTCGTGAAGACATGGTGCGTGACGTGGATTGCGCTGAACGGCGCAGCAAGATGCGGCTGGACATGGCCCACCAGACCTCCCGGCTGGAGAGCCTGCGGGCCCAGCTGGAGAGCCTGAACAACCTGCGCTGCTGCAAATAGGGAGGACCATGAGTCAGCTGCTGGAAGATTTTGAACGCATGGCCGCGGATCTGGGCTGGCACCAGATGACCGTGCCCGGCGTGGATGCACCGGTGCCCGTGGTGGCCCGCGACCTGGGGCCGCAAAAGCTGGATGGCGAGGACGCGGCCTACGGCGGTGAGCGGGCGCATCAGGCCCGCGCCTGGTACAGCACGGACGCCCTGAGCCGCCGTCTGGAGCGTGGCGAAAGCGTGGCCCTGTGGGGCCATACATGGCAGGTGCGTACCTGCCGCAATCTGGGCATGGGCACGGGCGAGATCTTTGGGCTGACGCTGACGCGCCAGCCGGTCAAAAGGGGGGCGTAGGATGGCAGGGCAGCATAGAGGGGCGTGGGTAAGCGCCTACATGGACGAAGACGCGCTCAAAGAACTGCGTACCATGGAGCGGCGCTTTCCCAAGGAATTTTCCCGGGCTCTCAATGCCGTGGGCTTTTACATGCGCAAGAGATTGCGTGACGCCATCAAGGCAGGCGGCCCTGATGGCAAGAAGTGGGAGCCCCTGAGCTATATCCAGGCCACGGACTGGCTGGAGGTGAGCCGGCGCCACAGGGGGCTTGTGGGGCCTCTGCCTCGCAAGCGTTTTGCCATGCAGCGCCTTATGCCGGCCATGCGCTACAAAAAAGTCCATGCCCGTCATGGTGTCATCATCGGCGCGACCCGCTCTGTATCGGAGGATTACCTGAAAGCCGTGCAGGATGGCTTTGAGGTCACCAATCCTCGCGGCAGCCAGCCCGTCACCCCCAAAATGCGCCGCATGTTTTTCATGGCTGGCATCAAGCTCAGGGGGGACAGGATCAGGCGCCCCAAACGTCCGCTTATCGAGCCTGTGGCCGAACAGTACAGTGATGCCATGACACGATTCCTTATCGAGCGCGCCAAAGTCCTTGTTTTCGGCCCCTATGAACGGCGCGATGCCACAGCCAAAAGAGTGGGATTGAAATGACCAGTATAGAAATCTGTCGTCTCTGGGCGCGTGCCATCAAATCGGACGCGGAGCTGAACAGGCAGGTAAAAGCCTACACCGGCGCCGAGCCCAAGATCATCATCGGCTATGACATGGTGGCCGATCTGGATGAGGCCGACTGCCCGTATGTCGTCCTCCAGCCCCTGAGCGATAACCGGGGCCCGGACGCCACGGAAAACGAGTTCCAGATCGCGCTGTTTCTGGGCGCGGTCATCCCCGGCGGCCCGGAGACCGGTCCCGAGGGCGTGCTGGAGCTGCCCTGCCTGACCTTTATGGACACCGTTTTTTGCCCGCTGGTGCTGGGCTCGCTGGACCCCACGGAGCCTTATCCCGGGCTGGCGGAATGCGAGCTGCAGATGCCCCGGTCGGGCTATGTGGAAAAATATCTGCGTCTTACCTGTAAAACCCAGAACTATATCGGCATTGGCGCCGATGTGTGGAGGTAGCTATGGCGTACAAACCTGCGGCCCGCGGCTATCGCGGCCAGATGCTCATGGGCCCGGAGACCACCTTCGGCGAGCTGCCCGCGGACCCCAAGGGCTGGAAGATCCCTTTCAACACGGAAGCTCTGGTCATCAGCCGCAACAAGAACACGGCGGCCTCCCTGCGCGGCACGCGCAACCCGGCCGAGCCCTTTGACGGCAACACCAGCGTGGACGGGGATCTGGTCGTCCCGGTGGATACCACCACCTTCGGGGTCTGGCTGATGATGCTGTTCGGCAAGCCTGTCAGTGCTGCCGAGCAGAGCCTGTACAAGCACACGTTCAGCGCCGGTGAGGAGCTGCCCAGCTTTTGGGCCGAAGTGCTCATCGCCACCCAGACGCCCCTCCATAAGCGCAGCACGGGCTGCAAGATCAACACCTTTGCCCTTGAAGTGGGCGGCGATGGCGAGCTGGTGGCCACCCTGGGCCTCATGGCCGCCAAACAGACGCATGAGACCGCGGCGGCCGTCAGTGCGCCCGTGGCCCTGCCCTTCAACAGGCTTGCCAATTTCGAGGCCACTTTGAAAGTGGACGGCCAGCCCACGGCCAATGTGATGAATTTTTCGCTTTCCATGGAAAACGGCCTGGACGGCGATGTGCGCCTGCTGGGTGGCCAGGGCTTCCGCGCCGATCTGCCCGAGGGCCTCATGGGGCTTTCCGGCAGCATGGAGGCCCTGGTCACGGACGGCGATTTTTACACCAAGGCTCTGGCCAGCACGCCGCTGGCGCTGGAGCTGGCCTTCATCAAGGGCGGAATCCCTGACCATCAAACTGCCGCAGGTGCAGCTGCAGGTCACGGGCCCCGCGGTAAATGGCCCCGCCGGCATGAAGATGAGCTGGAACTGGCAGGCCTACAGCCCGCATCCTGACGATGCCGCCATGACCGTGGAACTGGTCAACACGCTGGAAAACTACAATTTCGCCTAGGAGGGAGAGATGGAGATCACATTGCCGGTGAGCGGCGAAAAGCTCACCCTGAAAAGCTGGAGCATGGCCAGGGCCAACGATTTTTACGAGGCCGAGCTGGCCATGCTGGACATGGAGACGGGCGCGCGCGTGGCCGCCCTGCGTGAGCTGCGGTCCAAAAAGCTGTTTGCTCTGGGACAGATGTATGGCTGCCGTGACATGGGCGACATGCCCAGCCGCGACGTGCTGTTGCTGCTGGAGCTGACCGACAAATACAGCGCCAATGTGCCGCTCAATGAAATAAAAAACTTGCTGGCTGGTGGCGATGGTACCGGGACGACCAGCGCCGCCAGTATTGCGACGCCTGCCGGCGCCTGATGCGCCGGCGCCGGGCGGACGCCCCCTGCCGTGACTGTGAGCACGCGGTGGGCGGGCGTCTGCTCCCGGTCAATGTGGCGGCCGCCGGGCTTTGGCTGCAGGTGCAGGGCCAGTGGCGCGTGGGCTTTGCCGGCCCTGTGGGGCTGGACTGGCCCGCTGTGGAGAGCATCGCCCGACTGCTGCGCGTGCCCGTGGAGCCGCGCCTGTGGCAGCAACTCCATGCCCTGGAGCGGGCAGAACTGGCCATCATCATGGAACGCCGAGAGGAAAAATAAATGGCCGCAAGCGCGTATATCACCCTGACCGCCAGAGACGCCGTCACCCCCACCCTGAAAAAGATTCAGGGCGAGATGGAGGCCATGGCCCGGAGCGTGCGCCGCTTTGGCGATAATTTCACGAGTTTTGCCACGCTGGGCTTCGGTACGGGTACGGCCCTGGGCATCTATGAGGTCGGCAAAGCCAGCATCGAGGCGCAAATACAGCTGGAGCGCCTGGATAAGAGCTTTACGGCCATCTACAATTCCAGTTCCGCGGCCCGGCAGCAATTGGAGTTCGTCCGGCAGACCAGCATGGAGCTCGGCCAAGAGTTTTACAGCTCCGCCGAAGCGGCCAAAACTTTTTTTGCTGCCGGTCAGGGCACCAGCCTGTCCGGTCAGCTCAACCAGATCTATACCGGCTTTTCCAAGGCCGGCGCGGCCCTGGCCCTGAGCTCTGACGACATGCAGGGCATCTTTTTGGCCCTCGGGCAGAGCATGTCCAAAGGCAAAGTGCAGGCCGAAGAATTGCGGGGCCAGATCGGGGAGCGCCTCCCGGGTGCCTTCCAGATAGCCGCGAAAGCCATGGGCGTCAGCACGGCCGAGCTGGACAAAATGATGGCCGACGGCAAGCTGTTGACCGATGACTTGCTGCCTAAAATGGCCCAGGCCCTGGAGGACAGATACGGCAAGGCCGCCGAGAGCGCGGCCGATACCGTGCAGGCCGCCATCAACCGCATGTCCACGGCTTGGACGGAGTTCAAGGCCGGTTTGCTGGATAGTGGTCCTGCCGTGTTCACCATCAAGTTTGTCACGGAGGTCCTGGAAGGCAAGAATGCCGCTGAGGCAGCGAGAAAGCGGAAAGAGCAACTTGACAGCGAATTGGAACGGATAGGCGCGCAAAAATCCGTTGTCGGGCAGACTATCATCGGGGGTATTGGTGCGGCACCGGAAGTACAGCCTGTCATGGGATATACCGATGCCCAGCGGCAGGCTCTTGCCCGGCAAAAAGCGATGGACGATGCGGCCAACCGCCAGCTGGAACAGAGCCTGCAGCAGCAGGAGCAGACACTGACCAAGGGCCGGGAAGCCATCACCAAGGCCCTCAAGGAAACCACGGCCTCACGGCGTGCCGCCTTGGAAGAAGAAAAAGCCGATGCGCTCAAGGCTATCGATGATATGGTCGTGGTCTACCGCAAGCAGGGCACGGATGTGGAATCCCTGCTCAAGGAGCGTGAGCGCGTCGTCAAGGCCTACGATGACAAGCTCGCCGCCCTGGACAAAGAGGCCGCCGGACCCAAATCCGCAGGGCAAAAACTGCAGGATAAGATCAAGCGGCAGGTGGCCAGCTTTGCCGAGGACACCCGCCAGCTGCTGGCCCAGGTGGAGAGCCTGCGCCAGAGCATGGACGCGGCGGGCGGCAATCTGGACAGCGTGGAGATGGCCCAGGCCAAGGCCGAGGCCGGGCTGGCCAAAAAGATGGCCAGCAACAGCTGGCAGTCCGTGGCCAAGGCCGACCCGCTGGCCTATGAACGCCGCGTGGCCCTGGAGCGGGAGAAGATCCAGCTGGAAAGCCGCCAGAAGATAGCCGAGATCGAGAAGGATTTTCTGGATGACGCCCGCGAGACGCTGAACGGCGGATACGAGCAGGAACGGGCCGCCCTGGACGCCAAGTACGAGCTTTATAAAAAGCACGTCACGGACAAGGCTCTGGTGGACCAGTGGTACGAGCAGGAGCGGCGCAAGATCGACAAAGGCGGCTTTGCTGGCATCCAGCGTGCCGCCGATGACATGCTGGAATCCTCCACGGACTGGGCCGAACAGATGGGCGGGCTCTACACGTCAACCATGGATGGCCTGATTGATTCCACCATGCGCTGGGTCAACGGCAGCAAGAATGCCTTTGCTGACGTGGCCAACTCGTTTGCGAACATGCTGCTCAAAATGGCGCTGCAGGCCAGCATGACCGGTATCGGCCAGAGCATCCTTGGCGGGCTGGGTGGCATGTTTGGCGGAACGTATTCCGGGGGGCAGGTGGCTACCATGGAATCCAACGGCATGCGCTTTTCCGGCGGGAACAGCGGCTGGCTCAATGGAGTGCATGGCCATCATCGTGGTGGCATTGTGGGTATTTCGGCCCCTTCCTTCACCCGCTCTTTGCCGGCAGCCGCCTTTTATGGCGCGCCGCGATTCCATACCGGCGGCGGCCTGTTCGGCCCCGGTGAATACCCTGCCGTCCTGCTGCGCGGCGAGCGTGTCCTCAACCGTGATGAGACGGCGGCCTACCATGCGGGCATGTCCGCCGGTGGCGGCCGTGTTGTGGTCAATAACAAGGTCTACAACTACAGCTCTGCCGTGGTGGAACAGGAACAGCGCCCCAACGGCAGCGGCGGCATCGACGTGGTGACCATCATCCGGCAGGCAAAGCAAGCCTTTGCCGAAGATCTGGCCCGGCGTGGCGGCAAGAGCAACGGCGTGATGCGTAAACAGTATGGCATGGATACCCGTCCTGTGCTGAGAGGAGACTAGCCATGGCAGTGACCTGGCCCCCAAGCCTGCCCCGCATGCCGTTGCAGGAAGGCTATCAGCGGCAGCAACCAGCCTCGCGCTGGACGTTCGAGCCGGACGAGGGCGCGGCCTATGTGCGGCCCAAGGGCATCAAGGGGAAAAAATTCCCCATGACCTTCTTTTTCACGCTGGAACAATTGGAAATATTTGAAGAATGGTATGAAAAGTCCACGGCCTACGGCGTGCTGCCCTTTGATTATCAGGACCCCGATCTGGGCACAGCCGTGCAGGTGATGTTCGACCCGACCGCAGACCCTGACTACACCAGCGTGCCCGCCGGGCCCTTTTACCGGCGCGTGACCATGACCTGGCAGGTGCTGCCATGAGCGCCCCTGTTTCTCTGGATCTTGGCCTGTATATCGACCGTGCGCACGAGGACTGGATCGTCTTTTTGCTGGAGCTCACGCATCCCGACTATCCGGGCGTCATGCGGATAGCCACATCCTACACCACGCGCCTGGGCGAACGGCCTGACGGTTCGCCGTACTACGGCATCCGCTCGAATCTGGGGCAGGCCGGACAACCGCAGCAGGATTATCTCTACCTGCCTGTGTTGCTGACCCCGCCCAGTCAGGAGGAGGACGCCGTCAGCTCGGCCAGTCTGAGCATCGCCCGCCATGATGAACTGGTGGTCATGCTGCGCAGCGTGAGGACGCGGGTGCGCTGTGACATGTATCAGGTGAGCGCGCATTTCCCGGACCGCGTGCTGGAGAAATATCCGGGCTTCTGGCTGTCCACGTCCAATCTCGGCGGGGCCAGCATCAGCCTGGACATCACCGCTGATACGCTGGAGAGCGAAGGATTCCCTGGCCTCCTGTATTACAAGCGCTACTTTCCGGGGTGCATGCATGATGGATCTGGACCAGTATGTGGGCCTGCCGTGGAAGCTGGGCGGCCGTGACCGCCGTGGCCTGGACTGTTTCGGCCTGGTGCGTCTGGTGCTGGCCGAGCAGGCGGGCATCATGCTGCCGGACTGGCTTGATGACCCCGATGCCCTGGCCCGGAGCGTGAGCGACCGTTGCCGGGCATTCGAGCGGCACCGCCCGGACATGGACTTTTTCCTGCCCGTACCGCCCTTCCGCCAGCAGGTGCTGGACATCGCCGCTTTTTTCCGGGGCGGCGTCATGTGGCATATGGGTATCCTGGTGGAGTACCCGGACATCATCCTGCACATCGAGGATACCACGGGAAGCCAGCGCGAATCCCTGTCCCGCCGTCCTGATCTGCGCGCCCAGCTGGGAGGATTTTACCGTGCCCGCTGCCGATAGCCGCCCCTCTGCCCTGCCCGCCATCCGGCGCGGGCCCCTGCTGCCTGCCGTGCCCCTGCTGGCGCGGGTGGAATGCATCCCCAATATCCTCGCGCCCCTGCGTGTCTGGCGTGGCACCGTGCCCGCCTTCGTCACCCTGGCCGAGGCCGTGGACGGCATCCGCCAGCTGGCGGGCGTGCCGTCCATGTTCCGGCGCGGCGGCCGCCTGCTGTGCAACGGACGTCTGGTGCCCGCCTCCTGCTGGGCATCCGTGCGCGTCCAGCCCGGCGACGACCTCTACTTCCAGGCCGTGCCCCAGGGTGGCGGGAATTTCCTGAATTCCATGCTCAAAGTGGTGGCCGCCGTGGTGGGGATCGTCATCTCAGTCTGGGCGCCCTTTTCCGGCTTTGCCCTCGCGGGGCTGGCCAATGCCCTGCTTGCCACAGGCGCCACCATCGGCCTGAGCCTGCTGGCTGACGTCATCGCGCCGGTGCGGCCCCCCAGCCTGCCCTCATTCGGCCAGGACAGCCGCGCGGCTTCCCCTACCTACAGCCTCAATGCCTCCAGCAACCAGATGGGCTTTGGCAAGCCTGTGCGTGTGGTCCTGGGCCGTCACAAGATCCCCTTCACGCGCATCCTGGACGACTATACCGAGCTGGAGGGGCAGGATGAGTACCTCTATTTTCTGGGTGTGGCCGGGTATGGCCCGCTGCAGCTGGAGCGCCTGCGCCTGGGCGATACGGATCTGGATGCCTACCAGGGAGTGACCCTGCAACTTTGCTACGGCAACGAGGGCGAGGCCGTGCCCGACCTGCTGCCCACGGTGGTCTACCAGACCGCGCTCTCGCTGCAGCTGGTGACCACAGACAGTGTGGGCAACGATCTGGCGCAAGATGCCTGGTGGGTGACCCGCAGCACCGAGGCAGGAGTGGACACGCTGGGTGTCGGCATACAGGCACCGCAGGGGCTTTACAGCATCGATGACAGGGCCAACCGTTCCCCCATCTCCCGCAGCGTGGAGGTGCGCTGCCGGGTGCGGGCCGGGGTGGATACGCCTGCCGGGGAATGGCACGGCATGTCTGCCGAGGTAGTGGCCCAGACGCTGGAGTTCCCGCGTGCCATTTTGCCGGCGTACACGATACGCAGCGAGAACAGCAACATTACCGTTTCGGCTGTCAGTTTTGCCGGTACCTGCCTTGTATATCTGGATCAAAGCGGAAATTTTTGCGTGGCCAGATTTTCCGCCAAAAACGGGGAACCTGTACGCAGCGGGTCGTGGTGGAAGCCTGTCTATACCGGTACCGCCGAAGTCACGCAGCCCACACTGCCCGGCGGCTCGACCCTGCTGGCCACGGTGACCGTGACCGCCGACCGCGTGAGCGGCTGGCAGCTCTCCCCTGCGGCCACGGCGGCGGGCATCACGGCCACACAGCCAGCGCCCCTGCGGCTGGCGCTTTCCGGCGGCACGGTGCAGACGGACTACAGCATCTTTACGCTCCACGGCATCGGCGCCATGCCTGACAAGGCCGTGCGTCTGGAACGGCGCTGGCGGGTGCCCTACAGCGCCACGGGCTATGACGTGCAGGTGCGCCGCACCAGCGGTCAGAGCAAGAGTACCAAGGTCATCGACCCCCTGTACTGGTCCGCCCTCAAGGCCATGGACAGCACGCAAAAAGCCTATGTGGGCAAGCACCCTCTGGCCATGGCGGCACTGAAAGTCAAGGCGACGAACCAGATACAGAACCAGCTTGAGGTCTTTACGGCCATCGCCACAGCCGTGCTGCCCGATTGGGACCGTGAAAGCAAAACGTGGATCACACGGACCACCCGCAACCCGGCCTCGGCCTATGTGGCCGTGCTGCGCGGCCCTGCCAATCCGCGGCCCTGCACTGATGACCAGATCGACTGGGAGACGCTGCAGACGTGGCACGAATGGTGTGATGACAACGGCTATCTGTTCGACGGCGTCTACGATACCCAGACCAAGGTCTATGACGTCCTGGCGGACATCGCGGCCGCCGGTCGCGGCAGCCCCGTGTGCTGCAACGGCCTCTGGGGCGTTGTCTGGCAGCACAAGCTGGACGGTCAGCCGCGCGGGGACATCACGGTGCGCAACAGCCGGGATTTTTCCAGCTCCATCGAATACCGCGAGCCCATCCATGGCCTGCGCGTGCAGTACATCAGCGAGGACGACGACTACGAACAGGCCGAGCTCACGGTCTATGCGCCCGGCTATGACGCTTCCACAGCCACGCTGTTCGATATGGTGGAACTGTACGGCACCACCAGCCCGGCGCAGGCGGCCATCCGGGGACGCTGGCATCTGGGGCAGGCCTTGCTCCTGACCGAAAAATACAGCGTCACCATGCCCCTGGAGTATCTGCGTCTGCGCAAGGGCGACAAGGTCCGCGTGGTGCGGCCGGAGACGCTTTACGGCCTGGGCGCGGCGGCCCTCAAAAGCTGGGAGCTGGACGACGCCGGGCAGGTCGTCTCCCTGCGCTGGGACAGCCTCATCACCGTGCTGACGCCCTCTGTGCGCTACGGCGTGGTGGTCAGGCTCTACGACGGCAGCGAGTGGACGGTGGCCGGCACCTGCGATGACGGCCTGACCTTTGTGCTGGATGCGCCGGTACCTCCGCCCACGGGCGGCCCTGACGGCACCACCATCCTGCTGCGTCCCGGTGATCTGGTCATGGTGGGCGCCGTGCAGGATGTGGGCCGCATGTGTCTGGTGACGCACATCAAGCCCGGCGACGACCTTACGGCCGAGGTAGGCCTCATCGACTATGTGGAAGAACTCTATGGCGACGACGGCGGCAAGATCCCGCCTTATGACCCCTCCATCACCCTGCCCGGCACCGGGCCGCTGCGCAAGGCGGCCACGCCCCTCATCAGCCTGGTGCGCTCCGATGAGTGGGCGCTGGCGGCACTGCCCGGTGGAGGCACGCAGCCGCGCATCTACATCGCCTGGGAGTTCGCCGACGCCAGCCGTTTCGCCCAGGTGCAGTTCCGTGAACGGGACGGCGGACAGTGGGAGTATGCGGGCACTCTGCCCGCCGGGGCCGTGAATTGCTGGATCACCGGCGTGCGCGAGGGCTACGACGTGGTGGACGGCGTACGCCGCCCCAATGGCGTGAGCTATGACATCCGCGTCCGGGCCGTCAATGACCTGGGCTGGACCAGCGACTGGGCCCTGGTGGCCGGTCATGTGGTCATCGGCCGCACCACGCCGCCCCCTGCCCCGGATGTGGTCTATCTGGACGGCTATACCGTGCGCGCCCAGCTGGAGAGCCGCCCGCTGGACGTGGTGGGCTTTGAGGTGCGCATGGCATTTGACGCCACGGATACTCTGGATATGAGCAAGCGCCTGACATCGCCCTATGTGGAGGACGGCCGTTTCGATCTCACGCCCTGGGCCGGGCGGGCGCGGCGCGTCTTTGTGCGCACCGTGGATGAACTGGGCCTGTATTCCGAGGCCCGCGATCTGCTTATCGAATTCGGCGACGTGCAGCCGGCCAACGTGCTGCTGGAGTACAGCCAGCAGGCGCAAGGCTGGCCCGGCAGTCTCATGGGCGGCAGCATCGGCCTGCTGGACCGGCTCTATGCCGACAGCTCCACCTTCGTCTTTCCCGATGATCCGGCGGCCTTCGTCTTCCCGGAGACGGCGGATGCGCCGGTCTTTGCCACGGCCGACGGCCAGCAGTTGGTCTACACGTTCCAGTTCACGGTGCCGTCCGATGTGGGCGGCGCGCGCCTGCTGGTCATGACGGATCTGGTGGCCGGGCATGTGCAGGCCATCGACTGGCGGCACTATACCGTGCCCTTCGTCTTCCCGGATGACCCGGCGGGATTCGTTTTTCCGACCGACCCGGACGACTTCGTTTTCCCGGCCGTTGTGGCCGGGGAATGGACGCCCATGCCGTCCAACTATGTCACGCCGGGCAACGAGATCGTGGACATTCGCGTGACCCTGGCTGCCGGGGACATCCCGGCAGTGGTGGACGACATCCGCATGATCGTGGACGTAGAGGACCGTGTGACGCGGGTGGACAGCGCCCGCGTGCCTGCCGCCGGGGCGCGCCTCCCCCTGCCTGCCGGGCAGTTCCGGCGGGTGCTCAATGTGACGTTCGGCCTGGAATCCGTGGCCGGGCTGATCGCGCGGGTGCCTGTCATCATCGACAAAAACGGCGGCGCACGCGACGATAAAGGATTTTTGCTGGAAGGCCCGCTGGTGCGCGGCCTGGACGAAAACGGGCAGCCTGCGGAAATGCAGGTGGATGCCACCATCAGCGGCTACTAGCCGCCGGAGGAAAATATGGCACAGAGACAGCTCTACAGCGGTCTGGATCTGTACGACTGGCGGGGCACTGGCCCCAACGGCCGCACCAAGGCCGTGGACGTGGACAAATGGCAGCAGAATCAGGAGGACATCCGGCACCTGCCCGGCGCCTTTCCGGTGCAGAGCGTGGTCATCACCGATGGCCAGATCACGCCCACGGCGGCAGCCCTGAGCGTGGATACCGAAGGCGGCGCGCCTGCCGATGACCTTACGGCCATCGCTCCCGGCGACCTGCACGCGGGCATGCTGCTGGCCCTTTGCTCTGTGGATGCGGGCCGCAAGGTCACCATCAAGAACAGCGCCGGGGCCAGCGGCATCCAGACCCTGGACGGTAAGGACGTGGTGCTGGACACGCAGTACGCCGTCATGCTGCGCCTGGTCAGCACCGAGAGCCTGACCCTCTGGCGCGAAGAGCCGGGGCCGCTGCGCCTGCAGCTCACGGTCTCCACGCCGGACAAGCTCGGGGGCGTCAAAGTTCAGACCGGCGACGATGACGGTCTGGAGATGATCGGAGACAAATTGCGTGTGCGGCAGGCCAACAGCACGCAGCGTGGCAGCGTGCTGGCCAGCGAGACGGCGAAGGCCGGGGCCGTGCCGCTGGGCGGGGCGGGTGGGGCGCTGGGCGAGGACTGGCTCAAGAAGGCGATGGATGCGGCTGGAGATGCTCAAAAGACTGCGGATGACGCGAAAGAGGATATTGCCAAGCTGGCGGTGTCTTCCGGCAAGGTCGCTTTTAAGGCGAGTCGATCAACAGAGGGCACTTGGACGATAACGGGCCTTGAGATCGGTAAGCCTCTGTATGTACTCGCGAATCTAAATTCGCCGGGGAGAGAGGATGCTGGTGCCTATATCCATGTTGTGTCGGGCGCGGAAGGCGGCGAGACTGCAACATCAGATGATGGGTTCTATTTTTATGTTGGTGTGTCTGCACACAACTCGACAAATTGTTTTGTGTGCGTGCCTACATCTTCTACCGTCGTGCTCGAAATTGGTAATCCTAATGCATCATTGAATTATTGTATGCTCCGTGCATATCAGTAGGTGATACTATGAAAATATTCATCGTCAACGGCATCGTATGTAATATCGATAATAAAAGCGACGCAGAAGGTCTTCGAACGCAGGGCGCGCGGGAACTTTCCCTGCAGGAAATCGAGGTTGCTGGTATGACAGGATATGAGCATCTCGTCAGCCCTGTTAATACGGTTGTCGACGAGAACGGCACTATCACGTTCACGCCACCGCCGCCTGAACCGCTGGAGAACGTGAAGGCCCGCAAGTTGACCGCCATCGACGCCGAGACCTCGGCAGCCATCCTGGCGGGTTTCGAGTGCGAGGCCACGCCGCCGGATACCGGCGTGCCGGAGCTTCTTCACTTCAGCTATGACGAGTTCGACCAGCAGAATTTTGCCGATGCCGCGCTCTCCATGCAGCTCGTGGCGACCAGCGGTGACATCCCCACGTCCACGCCGTGGAACGCCTACCGTGGCCACACGGCGGACAGCAAGGGAGAGCTGGTCACCCTGAACCTGACGGCGGAGACTTTCCTGCCCATCTACGCCGCCGCCCTGAACCACAAGGCCACCCAAATGGCCATCGGCGGGCAGCGCAAGGCCGCCGTGGCTGCTGCCCAGACAGTGGAAGACGTGGAGGCCATCTGACCATGCCCGGCTACGCCTACAAGCTGCTGGTGGCCTGCGACCAGCTCCTCAATGCCCTGCTGGACGGCTGGCCCGACGAGACGCTGAGTTCCCGCTGCTGGCGCTGGCACAAAGATGACGTGCGCTCCTGGCCCTGCCGCTGGCTGGATACCCTCGCGGCCCTGTTCGGGGACGAGGACCACTGCCGTTCCGCCTATGACAGCGAACGCCGCAGACGCCAGCTCCCGCCCGAACTGCGCTGTGCCTGCGATGTCAGGGAAGGAGGGGACTGATGCCCAGGCCTGAATATCCGGCCCCCATGGTCCCGCCCCACCCCTGCCAGCATGAAGGGGACATCTCGGTCCTCAACGCCGCTCTGGCTGAAATCAAGGACACCCTGCGCGACCTCAAGGACCTGCTGGCCTCCAATGCGGCCCTGGAGGAGCAGGCCATCATCACCCGCAACTCCCTGAAGGAAATCAACGAACGCCTCCGCAGCGTGGAGCTGGAGCAGGCCAGGAGCAAGGGCAACAGCAAGTGGACGGACAGGATAGTCTGGGCCATCACCTCTGCGGCCCTTGGCGGGGCCGTGGCGCTGGCCCTGAAAGTGTAGATATTGCCATACGGTAATTTATAGGGTATTGCTACTGACAGACACACAAAAGGCGGAGAGTGCTGGTAACACCCTCCGCCCCGGCAGAGATTGTGGGTATGTGTTCTCCCACTACGGGAGCCGTCCCTTGCCGGTTACGGTTATTGAGGACAGCCCCTGATAGCGTTGGCCCGCCGTCAGGGGCCTTTCCATATCCATCGTGTGACGGCTAGAACTCATTCATGAGCAGCCGTTTCAGGACTTCAGCGAGCAGGTTCGCGAGGACCTGGACGCAAAAATCCATGAACGCCTGGTTCATGGGCATCCCTCCTTGTTGGTGTCTCTCTGCCTTTGGACACACAGCAAGGGAACGACATACCGCCGACGATTTTACAGCAAGGCCTCGCCTCTTTCAAGCAAACGAAGGAGACGGGGCTTTTTCGTCCCCTCCCTCCGCCGGACCACACGACAAACACGCGACACCAAGGAACGACCACCATGTCCGAACGCAACCAACGCGGCACTGAAGCCGAGCTGGCGGGCCTCCACGGCCTGCTGTCCCAATACTTCAGTGCCCGCCTCAACTCCGGGGAAGCCCTCACCTCCAGCGAGCTGAACGTCATCAGGCAATTCCTGAAGGACAACGGCATCGACTGCGTGGGCAGCGAGAACCCCGTCATCAACGACATCACCAGGAACCTGCCCTCGTTCGATGACGACATGGACGGGCAGGACAGCACCGGTCTGCTCAACTAGCGACCATCCTCCAGAACCTTCGACCATCCCCGTGGGTGTCCTTGCGGCACCTGCGGGGATTTTTTTTTGAGGCAACGAACCATGGCAAACAGCAGCAACCTATCCCCCAAGTTCACTCCCCTGCCGGACAAGCTCCGGGACTTCCGCACCTTCCTCGTCCTGGTCTGGCGTCACCTCGGCCTGCCCGACCCCACCCCGGTCCAGCTCGACATCGCCCGCTGGCTCCAGTACGGCCCGCGCCGCAGCGTGACCGAAGCCTTCCGTGGCGTGGGCAAGAGCTGGATTACGGCGGCCTTCGTGGTCTGGAGCCTGCGTATGGACCCGCAGCTCAAGTTCATGGTGCTGTCGGCATCCAAGGACAGGGCCGACAACTTCACCTCGTTCTGCCTGCGGCTCATCAACGACATCCCCGTCCTGCAATGTCTCATCCCCAGGGCGGAACAGCGATGCTCCAAGCTCTCCTTCGACGTGGCCCCGGCCAAGCCCGACCAGGCCCCCAGCGTCACCAGCAAGGGCATCTTCAGCCAGATTACCGGGGGCCGCGCCGACATCATCATCGCCGACGACATCGAGGTGCCCAACAACTCCTACACCCAGATGATGCGGGACAAGCTCTCCGAGGCCGTCAAGGAGTTCGACGCCATCCTCAAGCCCGGTGGGCGCATCATCTATCTGGGCACCCCGCAGACCGAGCAGAGCCTCTACAACTCCCTGCCCGACCGTGGTTACAGCGTCCGCGTCTGGCCCGCCAGGTTCCCTTCTGAGGACCAGTTGGCGAATTATGGGGAAACACTCGCGCCTTTCATTTTGAAGGCTCTGGAGGCCGGTTCCGGGCTGCCTGGGGCCACGACGGACCCGCGCCGCTTCTCGGACGACGACCTCCTGGAGCGCGAGCTGTCCTATGGCCGTGCCGGCTTCCAGCTCCAGTTCATGCTGGATACCCGGCTCTCGGATGCCGAGCGGTATCCCCTGAAACTTGCCGACCTCATCATCATGGGCTGCGGGGCCTCTGATGCCCCGGAAAAGCCCATCTGGGCGTCGGGAGTGGGCAACGTCATCAACGACCTGCCCTGCGTCGGTCTGAACGGCGACAGGTATCATTCCGCCGCGTTCCTGGCCGGCTCGTGGGTCCCGTACACCGGGGCCGTCATGGCCATCGACCCTTCCGGCAGGGGCACCGACGAGACCGCCGTGGTGGTGCTGAAGATGCTCAACGGCTTCCTCTACCTGACGGCCATCCGGGCCTACACGGACGGCTACTCCGAGGAGACCCTCAAGGCCATCGTCAAGCTGGCCAGGGAACAGCAGGTCAATAGCGTGGTCATCGAGGCAAACTTCGGCGACGGCATGTTCACCCGGCTCATCGGCCCCTACTTCACCCGCGACTACCCCTGCCACATCGAGGAGGTGAAGCACAGCAAGCAGAAGGAGGCCCGCATCATCGACACCCTGGAACCCGTCATGTGCCAGCATAAGCTGGTGGTGGACAGGAACGTGGTCGTCTGGGACTACGACAGCACCAAGGGGATGCCGGTGGAAAAGGCCCTGAAGTACCAGCTTTTCTACCAGATGTCCCGCATCACCCGTGACCGGGGCTCCCTCACCCATGACGACCGCCTCGACTGCCTCGCCATGGCGGTGAACTACTGGGTCGAGATGATGGGGCAGGATGCGGACAAAAAGATGGTCCAGCGCAACGAGAAGCTCCTGCTGGAAGAACTGAAGGCGTGGGACGATGCCGGCAGCCTGAGCCTGAGCAGGAACAAGGTCACGGTCTCCGGCGGGCCTGATGCCCTGACGGAGGTCGTCCAGCCTGTGGACATGCTGTTCAGCTTCAGCTCGTTCACCGTGGGCGGCAACAGGCCGTCCAGCTCCGGGGCCGGGAGGATTGGAGGACGAGGAGGTATCCCTGCCCAGACACGCTCCCGCTTCGGAGGCGGGGCAAGGCGGGGGGCCAGATAGGCCAAGACCTCCCCTGCTTTGTGGTGGTCTTGGTTTGAAAGAAGGAGAAGGAGGGGTCATGCAGCATCAGGAGGTCGATTCCCCAGGTGCATGGCTCCTCCCCGCTCCATCCTTGATTCATCATGAGTGGAAGAAAATCATGGTCTTAGAATTAGGTTGCACTTCTTGGAGGAAGGGAAAAGGGACCCCCCTAAAGAATCCCCTATCCTTTCCCTAAACATTCCCTTAGCTCTTCTTGATTAAAGGTTCTGATAAGATTTTCTTTTATGATTGTGATAGAGCATCTTCAAATAAGAATACCTCTAGTAAACTGTAGCAACATCCCTATCCCATTGACATTCTATAGTTATCCAAGATAAAATATTCCCCTGCTCTCACAGACAGAGAGATGGAAGCAGTGTGGAAAGTCAGGCTGAAGGCAGCGAAAGAGGGACGGAAGGAGAACCGAAGTGGCTCTGAAGTACCTCGGAAGGGCCTTGGCAGTGTCTCTGGAGTTGGCTGGACCACGGGAGCGAGAGGTTCCCAGGGTGGAACTGTGGGAATCCTGGGTGTGACCGGGGAATCCTGGGGGCCTGAACGGAATCCAGGGTGTGACCGGG
>ERZ827168.3188-NODE-3188-length-17219-cov-3.837742_pt1 | contig 17219 bp, 14 predicted proteins | sample MGYA00519868_ERZ827168 | MGnify/ENA primary metagenome ERZ827168 (study PRJEB31778, sample SAMEA3449271) | human gut metagenome | biome: human gut; feature: human-associated habitat; material: faeces | place: United Kingdom | collected 2010/2012 ...
ATTCTGCCTGGACAACGATATTCTGCCCATCGGCTATTGCCCCATCGGTTCGCCCGCGCGGCCCGAGCGCGACCGCACGGAAGAGGATTTTGCCGATACGCAAATGCCCGTGGTGCGGGAAATCGCCCGGGCGCACGGCGTGCATCCGGCGGTGATCTGCGTAAAGTGGGCGGCGCAGCGCGGGCAGGTGCCCATCCCGTTTACGAGCAAGCCGGAAAACGCCCTAGCCAACCTGCGCGCCGTGTGCGAGGACCCGCTCACGGACGAGGAGATGAACGCCATGCGCTCGGTGGAGCGCAACAGCCGCCTGATCAAGGGGCAAGTATTTTTGTGGGAAGGAGCCGCCTCATGGCTCGATTTGTGGGATATAGGAGGAAAGATTCATGGCTGAAACGATGATGGGGGCAATTTTGCCCGGCAACAGCACGGTGGAACTGCGCGAATTTCCCATTCCAACGCCCGGACACGGCCAGGTGCTGGTGAAGACGATGGCTTCCACCATTTGCGGCAGCGATATCCGCTGCATCTACCGCGAGCACACCGGCAAGGGCGCGGAGGGGTACATCCCCGGCACCATCGCCGGGCACGAACCTTGCGGGCAGATCGTGGCCGAGGGCCCGGGCCTCAAGCGCTTCAAAAAGGGCGACCGCGTGATCGTGATTCGCGACGCGGGCGACGGCTGGTATGAGATTCGAACTGTGGAGCTTTCGGGCTACGTCAAGGGAGACTACATCAGAAAAGAGTAACGGAGGGGAAAAATGCGTCCCCAGTCGCGCTGGTTGAAGCGGATGTGCATTATGCTCGGCCTGCTCCTGTCCATATGGGCGGGGGCGGGCTTTTGCGTGTCAAAAGCGGCTTCCGGCGCGCAGTTTTTCATCAATCAGCGGCTGAGCGGGGCCGCGGGCGAGCTGAGCCTGTCCTTCCTGCCCGACCTGACCGGGGAATACGTGCTCGCGTCGTTCTCGGACGGAACCGTCGAGGCCGAGGTCGTGCAGACGGGCGAGACCGTCGCGTCCGGCGCGCTGCCGCTGACCGTGCGGCTGAACGCGGAGGTGGAAGCCGAGCTGCGGTTGAAGGCTTCGGCCGCGTTCAACTTCGAGATCATGCGCTCCTCACTGGGACGCAGCGCGTTCAACCCGCTCGCCGTTTCGGCGGAGCGCACGAACCGCAGTCTCACCCGCGCGCGCGACGTGCACTGGTTCCGCTTCACGGCGGAAACCGCGGGTACGCATCTGTTCAAAACCGTGCGCGGCGTGAACGGCGGCGTGGACGTGCACTTGAACGTGTTTGACGAAAACGGCGCCGTGCTCGCCGAAACCGTGCGCGCGGAGGATTCTGAGGGCGCGTTTGTGACGCTTTCGAAGGGCGAAAGCTGCCTGATTCGCGTGGCGGCGGACGGTGAGAGCACCGGCAAGTATTCGTTGTTCGCCCGTCTGTTTTCGGAGGACATTCCTGCGGAAATCACGCTCTCGCAGGATTCCCATGCCCTTCAGACCGGCCAGTGGCAGCGCCTGAAGCCGCAGACGGACGTGGAGCCGAAGCTGTTTCTGTGGTCGTCCGACGATGAAAGCGTCGCGACCGTCAGCGGAGAGGGCGTGGTCGCTGCCGTGGGCGAGGGCACGTGCGAAATCACCTGCCTTGGCGCGAACGGCGCGTCGGCGACGGTTTCCATAACGGTCTCCCGCGCCTTCGTGCGCGGCGTGACGTTCGACACGGATACGCTGTCCATCGCCAGCGGCGATTCGACCTATCTGAGCTGGAACGTGCTTCCGTCCTACGCGGCCAATCGCGGCGTGCGCTTTTCGTCCTCCGACGAAAGTGTGGCCACCGTGCAGTCGAACGGCTACCTGCGGGCGATTTCCGAGGGCGAAGCCACGATCACCGTCACCACCGACGAGGGCGGCTTTCAGGCGCGATTGCTCGTGACTGTGCGTAAGCCCGACCCCGTGTATCGCGCGCTGCTCGTGGGTATTGCCAACTACGCGGAGGACGGCCGTTCCCGACAGGGCGCGGTCAACACCACGCAGGGCGTTTCGGATGCGCTTACGCAGACGCGCTATGACACGACCCGCTACATCACAGACATGCGCCTTGACCTGACCGTATCCGAGCTGTTCGCGGCCATCGACGAGGTGCTGGGCGCAGGAAACAAAAACGACGTCGCGCTCCTGTATATCAACTGTCACGGCGGCGTGACGGCCGGAATCCCGTGGATTGAGATGCGCGACGGCGTGCGCATTCCCGCCCGACAGCTCGAAAGCGCGCTGCGCCGCGTGCCCGGGCGCGTCGTGCTGATTCTGGACTGCTGCAACAGCGGCGCGTTCATCGGCAAGGCCGACGCAGCGGATGACTTCGTGCGCGGCGTCGTAAACGCGTTCTCAACCGCCGGAAAGCTCAACGCCTTCGCGTCCTCCAAGTATAAGGTGCTGGTTTCCTCGTCCTACGACCAGAAGAGCTACCGCATCGCCTCCGGCACAAGCGTCACGGAAAACACCGTCTCCACCGTGTTCGCCCGCGCGCTCACCGAGGCGCTGGGATGGGATCTGATGAAGGATAAAACCATCTCCATCCGCGCCGACCTGGACAATAACCGTCAGGTCACGCTGAACGAAGCCTTCCTGTACGCCCGTAAACGCTGTATGTACTACCTGACCCACGCCACCGGCATGCGCGGCCGCCAGGCTGTCCAGGTCTGGCCCGAAGGCGATACCTTCGTCGTGGTCGGATAACGCTGAAATTCATTCGGTTTTCGTAAAAGAACACAGCCGCTCCCTGACCAGGAGATATGTACGTATTCGCTGTGATACGGCTGACAGTTCAACGCATACCGGCTGATGAGAAGGGCGTTGCCTCCGTCCTTTGCGAGAACCGGCCACAAACTGTAGCTACGTCAGCCCTAAAGACCATAGAGACATCGGCTTCGCCGACCTGATCACCTTTTCAAGACGATTATTAATTACTTAATATCAATGTATGAATTTCGATTTGTACATTTTTTTTTTTTTTTTTTTTGCGGGTCTTATCAGAACAGCGCGCGACGCGTTGCCGAACGCTGATGTATGATTTGTATACTAAATATTGGTAAACCTGAGGGAGCGAAAACGCAATGACGAAGCAGAAATTGATTCAGTATCTGAATGCGGCAAGCGATGCGGAGGCGGCGGTTTACTATTACGAAGAATCAATCGGCCTGCTGCGGCAAAAGCTGAGCATGCTCGAGCCCGTCCAGCGCCCCGCGGACGCAGTGAAACCGAAGCCGTTGGAACGAAAAGGGCCATTCAGCAAATATTTTGCTGGGTTTTGGATCGCCGGAATTGCAGATGTGGTTGTCATCGTAGGATTTCTCAAATCAATGTCTAATGATAATTGGGGCTACCGGCTGGGTATGTCGCTTTTCGGCATTCCATTGCTCTTGCTGGCTGGATTCATTGCAGGTTGTGTGCTCGAGCTTGTCGGCCTTGTTCTCGTAGACGGTTTTTTGGGAAGTATATTCGATTTTGGAAATGTGAGAAAGCAAAACCGTGAGATGCTACGCGAGTGGGAAGAAGGAAACGATCGAAGAAAGAAGTGTTATGAAGAAGCATGCAGGCTCGAAGCCAAGGCAAAGAAAGAAACCCTTACGGTAATCAATGAGCTTACGGAGAAATGCAAAGAGATGAAGAAACAACGAAGCCGATTGTATGACATGAATGTTCTGCATGTCGCGTTTCGGAATATGATAGCAGTAAACCAGATTGAGACTATTTGGAGATGGGCATCTGCAATGAATTGGAAGGGGCGAATGGCGCATACGCATTGTATATGCAGGATGTAAGAGCAAATCGAATCTGTGCATCCATTGAGGAACTGCGAAAATCCGTCGAGAAAGGCTTTGAAAATATGATGCAGACGATGGCAGGCGTTATGGCGGAACTGATGAAAACAAACAGTGCCATTAGAGGCATGCGCACAGCCATAGAGTCTGGAATCGGCGGTCTGCAGAGACTTATTTATGATGAACAGGCCAGTGCGAACGAACGCTATCAGGCGAGCATGAGAGAAGCAAACGGCTATCTGAAAAACATTCAGACCACGCTTTCGGAAGCTGCTCACAACGAATATATCGCCCTGAAGGAATCAAACGTCTCCGGCTACCTGCATCGCATGTAAACAGAAAAAGGCTAATGTATGCCGCCCCAGAGAAGTATAAAACTCCTCTGGGGCGTGTTACTATGAAGCTGTTCATAGCGGCCGATAACGATATGGAAAACCGCCTTGAGCAGACGAGCCTGCTTCTTTTCAACCCTGTGCCATTTCCGCTGCGACGAATCCAAAGAACATCAAGCCCCACGCTTGACGTGATCGCCCGTTCTATCGCTTCGTGCGGATAGATTTACAAGGAGTTTTCTCCGTGAGACAATCAAAGGAAATCGGTGCGCATGGGGGAGAAGATGTCGAGGAGAACGCCGGGCTTGACGCAGCGCGTGCCGTGGAGGATATTTGAGGGGAAGGCGAGGGTATCACCTTCGCGGACGGTGACGTCCTTGCCGTCCACGGTGAAGACGAATTCACCGGAGAGGACGCGCGTGGCCTGGGCGTGCGGGTGCGTATGGGGGGCGCCGACGCTGCCGGCTTCGAAGTGCACCTCGACGATCATGATGTCGTCGGTATGGGCGAGGACGCGGCGGGAGACGCCGCCGCCGAGGTCGCGCAGGACTGCGTCCGCGGGGCGGACAACGGATGCGTTCATGGTGATTCCTCCTGATGCTATATAGTTGAATGATTCCTGTGGCAGTCGGCGATAATTGAGTGTGTTCCTCTGAGAGGAGAGCGCTCGCGCCGAGGTCAGCCAGTCGGGAGTGCTATGATCATTGTCCAAGGTATGCGGCAGTCCGGTACAGGCAACATTCCTCAAAGAGGATTGTGCTCGTGCCGAAGCGCATCAGCCGATCAGGTCGAGGGGCTTTTTATCGCCGTACTCGGCCTGCCAGTCGCGGTCGAAGCCCTGAACGGCCAGGTCGGTCATGGGGTGCCAGATGAGCTTTTCGTAGAGGGCCGGCGGCAGGGTGGCGGAATGCGCGCCGTACTGGGACACGGCGGTCACCTGCTCCACGTTGCGGAAGCTGGCCGCCAGCACGCGCGTTTTCAGCTGGTAGTGGTTATAGATTTCCAGAATGTGCTTTACCAGCTCGCAGCCGTTGCCCACGTCGTCCATCTTGTTCACGTAGGGCGCGACGAAGTCCGCGCCGGCGCAGGCCGCCACGAGCGCCTGCTGGGCGGAGAAGATGGCCGTCATCGTTACGCCCACGCCCTCGCTCTTCAGGATGCGCGTCGCTTTCAGCGCTTCCGGGCAGATGGGCAGCTTCACATAGAATTCGCCGCCGATCAGATCGCGGATTGCGCGCGCCTCGCGCACCATGCCGTCCGCGTCCTTCTGCAGGGTCTGCGCGTGAAGCATGCGCTCGGGGCCGATCAGGGCGCGAACGTCCTTCAGAATTTTGGCATAGTCGCCGTGCTCGCGGCAGACGATGCTGGGGTTTGTCGTTACGCCGGAAATGGGGAAATCCTCTAAAATTTTCGCGATCGCTTCGCAGTTTGCGCTGTCGACCAGATAAAGCATACAATGGCTTCCTTTCGAACCGAATTTCGGCGGTATTATACTCTTCTTTTTCCCCGTGCGCAAGCAAGGAATGCGCAAAATCTGTGGTTAGCGCAGGCAAAAACGTTGAAATTCGATAAAATTCCGCGCATGGCGCGCCGTTTTCACGTTTTTGTGGTATGATACCGCGTGAAGGACAAAAAGGAGGAAAACGATCATGACGAAAACCGTGCTTTCGATAGAGGGAATGGCCTGCGGCATGTGCGAGGCGCATGTGAACGACGCGATTCGCGCGAATTTCAGCGTGAAGAAGGTCTCCTCTTCGCATAAAAAGGGACAGACTGAAGTCATCAGCGAGCAGCCGCTGGACGAAGCGAAGCTTCAGGAGGTCATTGGAAAGACGGGCTACAACCTGACCGGCGTCTCGTCGGAGCCTTACGAGAAAAAGCATCTGTTCCACTTCTGAGAAACGCGGGAAAAGGGCGCCAAAGCGGCGTCCTTTTTCATGCGAATTATGAATAAATCTGGGTTTGATTGAAAACCACCTTTACGGCGGGGAGGTTCGCGTATATAATATAGGTAGAAAATGAATCCGTATTGAGGTGGAAGCTATGGTCAACTGTCCGCTGGTTCTGATTTGCGACGACGATCCCGTGGTTCACGAGTCGCTTGGTATTTATCTGGATTCCGAGGGCTATGCGCACCGTTCCGCGTATGACGGCACGCAGGCGCTGGAAATGAAAAAGACGGAGAAGCCCGATCTGATCGTGCTCGATCTGATGATGCCCGGCATGAGCGGCATCGACGTGTGCCGTACGATTCGGCAGACCGACCGCGTGCCGATCATCATGCTCACGGCGAAGGGCGAGGAGATCGACCGCATTCTGGGTCTGGAGCTGGGCGCGGACGACTACATCGTCAAGCCGTTCAGCCCGCGCGAGGTGCTTGCGCGCATCAAGGCGGTGCTGCGCCGTTTTGAGGAAAAGACGGAAGCGCCGGACAAGAGCGTGGTGCGTCTGCCGCAGCTGGAGGTCAGCCTGGATAATTATCAGGTGAAGATCATGGGGCAGGTGGTTCCCTGCACGCCCAAGGAGGTCGAGATTCTGTACATGCTCACCTCTGCGCCCGGGCAGGTGTTCTCACGCGAGCAGATTCTGTCCCGCGTGTGGGGCTACGATTATTTCGGCGACACGCGCACGGTGGACGCGCATATCAAGCGCATCCGTCAGAAGCTGCCTGCCGAGGGCGTGAAGTGGGCGCTGCGCACGGTGTACGGCGTGGGCTATCGCTTTGAGGTGCGTGCCTGATGATTCGAAGTGCGCTTCTGCGCCGCATTTATGCCGTGATCCTGCTTGCGCTGGTGGTCACGGCGGGCTGCACATGGCTGCTTTTCATGCTGATGTCGCGCTCGCTGTTTGTCAACATCCGCGCGAACGAAATGCTGCCGCGCGCACGTTCGCTGTCCGCCATCGTAAACGCCTACATGGAGGGGCGGTTTGACGAAAACCTGCTGCTCCGGCTGGTGGACGTGAACGAAAAGGACACGAGCATCATGAACGCCTATCTGATCGTCGCGGACAGGGAGGGGACGATTTCCCTCGTGAGTGACGAAAAACAGACGCTCGACCCGCAGAAGCTGGAAAATCAGATTTCCGAGATATTGAGCGGGCGCACGGTGGTATCGGTGCTGAAATCGATCGGCGGCGTGGACATTGTGACGCTGGGCGTGCCAGTGTATGACGACGGCGGGGCGATTTCCGGAGCGCTGCTTCTGTATGTTCCGCAGTATGAGACGCTGGCGGCGCGCAGCGCGCTGGCCGGCGCGCTGGCGATGGCGATGGGCATCGTGGTGCCGATTGTGTTCCTTCTGATTTACGCGCTGGTGTATCAGATGATCGCGCCGCTTCGGCAGATGCGGGACGTGGCGCTGCGCATGGCGGACGGCTCGTTCGACACGCGCGCCGACGAATCGGTAAACGGCGAGGTCGGCCAGCTGGGTTCGTCGCTGAACCGGCTTTCGAAGGCGCTGAAGCACAACATCAGCGAGCTGACGTTTGAACGCAACCGTCTGGTGCAGATTCTGAACGGCCTTTCCGAGGGCATTGCGGCCGTCGACCGCATAGGCAACATCACGCACATCAACCCCGCGCTGGAGCATCTGTTTCAGGCAGGCGGCTGTCCGGAGAATCCGCGCATGAACGTGATTCCGCGCGAGGAGGTTTGGGCGGCGTTCGATCAGGCGATCAACAGCGGCGAGGGCGCGCATTTCACGCTCAGCGAGGGCGAGCGAAACATCAGCTGCGCCATTTCACCCGTGCACGATGACAAGGGTGGCATCGCGGGCGCGGTGGGACTGTTCCGCGACATTACCAGCGAGGTGCGTCTGGAAAACACGCGGCGCGAATACGTGGCCAACGTTTCCCACGAGATGCGCACGCCGCTTACGGCCATGCGTGGGCTGATCGAGCCGCTGCGCGACGGCATGGTGAAGGACGAAAACGCGCGCAAGCGGTATTACGACATTATCCTGCGCGAAATCTTGAGGCTTTCGCGATTGATCAACGACCTGATGGAGCTTTCCCACCTGCAAAGCGGTACGCTGGCCATCGAGCCGGAGAATTTCGAGATTGCCGAAATCGTGTATGATCTGTATGAGCGTTATTGGACGACCTGCGAGGAGCACGGACTCACGCTTGCGCTGACGGCGGATTTCGAGAAGTTCCCGCTTCTGTTCTCGAATCCCGACCGCGTGGAGCAGCTTCTGGTGATTCTTCTGGATAACGCGATCAAGTATACGCCGTCGGGCGGGCATATCGAGCTGGGCGGCGAATGGGACGACGAGCGCGCGACGCTGCGCGTGAAGGATAGCGGCCTTGGCATCGCGCCGGAGCATATCGACCATATCTTTGAGCGCTTCTATAAGGTGGACAAGGCGCACAGCGGCATGGGCTCCGGCCTTGGGCTGTCCATTGCGCGGGAGATGCTCGAGCAGATGGGCGAAAAAATCTGGGTGACCAGCAAGGTGGGCGAGGGCAGCGAGTTCTGTTTCACCGTGAAGCGCGCCGCGCCGCCGCCGATGATTATTGAGAACGAGTAGGATACAGGGAAACGGAGCTTCCGCGAGGAAACTCCGTTTCGCGTTTCTATGGGGGTGGGTACGGGAGGGGGCAGGGGCGCAAAGCGCCCCTGCCCCCTCCCGTACCCTTGCAGAAGCCGAGGGCTTCTGCAAGGCGTGCCGCCGGACGATGTGGGACGATCGATCTTTTCTCACCAAAGAAACGGGAGAAGACGGGGAGACGGCCGTGATTTTGTGAATCAGCGGATACTTTGTCGCGCTGTGGAGAGGGAGAGACTCCAATAGACGTTGTACCTGAGGGAAAAACAGAAACGAAAAGCCGCGCATACGGCGGCCGCAATCGAAGGCATATGTATCTTGAGGGGGTGCCGGGGGAGCGACGCTCCCCCGGCCCATCCGGAGAAAAGGCTTCGAATCAGTACTCTGTGCGGATTTCGCCGCGCTCGAAGTCGTAGATTTTCTTTCCATTGAAGCCGACGGCGGTGATCTGCTCGCTGTCCCACCTGGAGAAGAGGTAGGGTGAATCCAGATTCTCATAGGGGAAGAAGACGGGGATGCCGTCCACGGCGCGGTACTTATCCTCGGCATGCATCGCAAGCGTATGGCCGCCGGAGGTATAGCTGAGCGTCATGGCTTCGGAATCGAAGCGAACTTCGTTCTTCGTCACGCGGGCGATAAACGCGTCGAGGCTTTCGTCGGTATCGGAAAGCTCGATCACGCAGGCGTGCTTCCGCCCTTCGCTCCACAGCTCAATGCGGTCGTTGTCCTCGGCGTGCTCCTCGGTGGAGCGGGGCGCGGCGGCGCGAAGCTCATCGCAGGCCCATGCCCAGCCGTTTGCGCCGTAGAGCGCGGCGTACACGCCGTCCTTCTCGCCGAACACCCAGTTGCCGCGGATGGAAACGTTTTCCATCACGTCGCGGTTGAAGTGCGCGTTGATGTAGGCGAACTCGTTTGGGTTCCTGATGTCGTACATGGACATGGCTACGTTGTGCCACGCGAACGTGCTCACACAGCAGCAGCCGAGGTCGCCCGTCCAGCGGTTGTGCTCCTTGCTGGAACCGGGATGATGTGTGAAGATCTTCGCGCGCGGGTCGGCGAGAATAAGCGCGTCGAGCTCGTGCTGCTCGTGATGCGCGTACCAGCGCTGCCGGGTATTGGGATCATAGTCGTCCTGCCGGTTGATTGCGCCGACGATGTATTTGTCCGTCACATAGCTATACTTGCTGATGCGGCCGGGCTGCTGCTCCTTGGGGATGCAATGCAGGTGCTTGGCTTCGCGGTTCTCATACGCGCCCACGCGTCCCAGCGCCATTTCGAGCACCACGGGGTCGGGACGATAGTCGACCATCAGCGCGGCCACGGGCACGCCGGGCAGGAATTTCAGCGCGCGGCGCTCGGATTCGTCATTATCGAGGCCGATATACAGATAGTAGTCCGCCGCCATGCCGCCGCACAGGATGTTCAGCGCCGTGGGCGGATAGATGCGGCCGTGCGCGCCGCCGTACAGGCCGTTTTTGCTGTCCACGACCATGTCCAGAAGAAGTACATCCAGCATCATGCGGGAGATGGTCGCGAGCTCCTTGTCGCGGGAAAGGTCGGCAAGCAGCAGAAGGCAGCCGAAGTCCACGTCCAGATAGCCCAGCGAATCAAACTCGCCCCAGCCCTCCTTCGCGCGGAAGTGCACGAAGCGCTTCAGCCACGCGCCCGTCTCCGCAGCCATCTGCGTGCCGGTCTTGCCGCACCATTCAAAGGTGCGCTCGCCGTAGAACTGTCCGGCGAGGTAGAGCGCCGTGTGGTGCTGAAGGCGATGGTTCTCGGACTCATACATCGATTCGAAGTTCTTCGTCAGGAAGAAGCGGTCGACGGCGGCGCGCGCCTCGTCCGTGAGCTTGTCCCAGTTGTAGTACAGGGTGGGCAGCATGCCCATGGCGGCGAAGGTGCTTTCGCCGCGCGGGTCGCGCCCGTTGGGATGGGGCAGGTCGAACCACTTGGCCGTGCGGATTACCTGATCGATGGATTCCCGCACGTATTTCCCATAGAACAGGTTCAGCGCCGCGGTGGCGGCGTAGATGTCGCGCTTTAGAACGCGTGCGGCGGGATCGGGATACGATTCCGGATCGGCGTATACCGCGAGACCCTTTTCGAGCATAACCTGCCTGCGGGCTTCAAAGTTGTCCAGGCTTCTGCGAACGCGGGACGGAGTATCGTTTCTGTACATGGGATTCAACCTCCGAAACATTCTTTTTCAGCGTGACGCGCAAAAGGCGCGCCGATGATGGTATGATCCCACATTCGGCCCGCCTTTTCCATGCAAGTCTGATGACCTGTTAGCACGGATTTGCTTTTATTCCTCTTCCTCAGGGGTAAATCGACGCTGCTGGCGATACTCCTTCGGGGTCACGCCATAGCGCTGCTTGAAGCGCTTGGTGAAATAGTGGTGCGTCGGATAGCCCACCTGCTGCGTGATGCTTTCGATGGACTGGTCGGTCTGCTCCAGAAGCTGCCGCGCCTTTTCCATGCGCTCGGCGGTGATGTAGTCGGTCACGGTGACGCCGGTTTCCTTTTTAAACAGGCGGCTTAAATAGCTGCTGCTCAGGTGCACGCTGTCGGCCAGCGAGGTCAGGCTCAGGTCGGTGTGCAGGTTCTGGGAGATGAAGTGCCGGAGCCATTCCACCTGCTGCGAGGGCTTTGCTTCGTCATCGTCGTCCGACGAGGGCTCCAGCGCGAGACGCGTGATGCGGCACAGCTCCAGCGCGTATTCGCGGATGTTGCGGTACAACCCGCTTTTTTCGAGGAACGCGTCCATCGCCTCGCGTGCTTCGCCGGTCGAGACCCCGTCCACGCTTTCCCGCATGTGTTCCAGCGCGTCCATGGCTTCCTCGTAGGGGTAGATGTGATCCTGCGCGTCGTAGGAGAACAGGTGCACCTCGTCGATGGCGCGGTCGCCGTCTCCGTCCTTGATCGCGCGGGCGAACGCCTCGGCGTGCGCGTTCAGGGAGGCGCAGCTGGGAAGCAGGCCGCGGCGAATCACCGGCCACGGGCTGTACAGCCAGTCCGGATGGAAGAAGTGGTACAGCTGCGCCTTCTGCGCGTCCAGATAGGATTGGCGCAGCTTCAGCGGCAGCTCCTGCCACGAGCCGATGCTCATTTCGATGTGGCGCTCATACTGTTCCAGCAGCATCAGGCCGATTTCCTCCAGCCAGTCGTGCAGCTCGCGGTCGGCGCTGATGACCAGCGCGGCAATTTCGTCGTTCTTCACGGAGGCGGCGAGGATCAGCGTTTCCTCGCCGAACAGCGCTTCCAGCCGCTCGATGATGTCGCGCTTGATCATTTCGATGTGCTCCGGTTCGGGCGCGTTCATCATCGTCTGCGAAAGCGTTACGCGGATGATGTTGTACGATCCATCCTCGCTCTTCAGCCCCAGCTGCTCCATGCGCATGCGAAACGTGTCCATCGAAAGCAGGCTGCCGTCGATCAGGCTGGCGATCAGATGCTCCTTTACCAGCGGGCGGTTCGCGTCCACAATCGTCTGCATCTGGGAAATGGTGCTCTTCATGCCCTTGATGGCGTTGTCGATGAAGGCGTATTCGCTCACGTGTCCGTCGGTGATGTGAAAGGGCGTTTCGGTGCTCAGCCAGTGGGTGATGGTGCGCACAGGCTTGTACATGTGGTGAGAGAACCACAGCGCCAGCAGAAGACCCAGCCCCAGCGCCGCGATGCCCGCGATCAGAAGCGACGTGCGCATGGAGTTGAGCGAGGCGTAGAACACGCCCGTGGGCAGGATGCGCAGCACGCGCCAGCCGTTGGACAGCGGCGCGGAATAGCACAGCGTCTGGTCGCCGTCTTCCGTGCGGAATTCGGCAATGTCGGATTCGTCGGACAGCGTGTCCAGCCCGGGCAGGCCGCACTCCGCGAGGGACAGGCCGATCCAGCCGGCGTTCTGGGAGGAGATGATCTGCCCGTTCGTGTCTGCCACCAGCAGCGTTTCGTCCGCCGCGGAGGAGACGCTGTTCAGAATGTCGCGCACGAAGGACTCGTTCACGTCGATCATGATGTACCCGTGCGCGTCCTCAAAGGAAACGTTCAACGGATAGCTGACGGCGTAGCACAGCTGCCAGCCCTGCATGCCGGGATATTCGGCCTGCTGCGCGGGCAGCCAGCCGCCGGACTGCGCCCGCAGGCGGTCCAGCCAGCGGTTGGGATACGCGTTGGACTCGGTGTGATCGTCGATGTAATACAGTCCCACGGTTTTGGAAAGGAACATGTTCGCGCGGGCGTTGTACACGCGAATGTCGCTGACCAGCGGGATATATCGCTTCAGGGCGGTGTCAAAGTCTGCATTATAGGTATAGGCGACGTGCAGCGGCAGACGGCCGCTGGAAAGCACCTTCTGAACGGTAATGTCGCTGGTGCGCCCCAGCATGAAGTCCAGCGCGCAGCCCTCGGCAGGGTCGATCACGCGGGTTTGCAGAATTTCGGCATACTGAACCATTACGCCCGCGCTGAGCTCCTCCACCTCGCGTCTGTAGTCGCGGAACACGCGCGCGTAGATGGTGGAGCCGACAAACGCCGCCACCATAATCAGGCAGACGCAATAGGAAAGCAGCATCTGACCGAACAGACTCAGACGGCTCTGCATTTTCTTTTTTGCCACCGCGCACACGCTCCCATAAAAATGTTCCCTGAACCCCGTATCCGTTATAGCACAAAATCCGGCCGTTTGCAACAAGACAAGTGCAAAAATTCGCGCATTCGGACGGCGAATTCCAGCCAAAAAGACAACGGAGTTTCAAAAGGTCATGAGATTTGTAGCGCAAATGTCGGAATATGGCCGTTTTGTCATGATTTTTGCATTGACTGCGGGCGTGAAAAACGGTATCGTATTCCTGTTGACATTACACAGAAGGTGGAGAGAAATTTGAACGCTGCCATCGAAAAAAAGGAAGGGAACCGAATTCACGGGGCAACGGGCTTCCGTGGGTACCTGAAGAACCCGGTGCTGACGCTGATGTTCATCCCGGTCGTCATCTATTATATTGTGTTCCACTACACGCCGATGTACGGCATCGTGCTGGCCTTCAAAGACTATTCGCTCACGCTGGGCATCATGAAGAGCCCGTGGGTCGGCTTTGAGGTGTTCAGCCAGCTGTTCAAAACGGCGTCGTTCACCCGCGCGTTCCGAAACACCATTATTATCAGCCTTCTGCGCTGGGTAACCGGCTTTCCGGCGCCCATCATACTTGCGCTGATGCTGAACGAGCTGAAGAACCTGCGCTATAAGAAGATCATTCAGACCATCAGCTACCTGCCGCACTTCCTTTCGTGGGTTATTCTGGCAGGTCTGTTCACGCAGCTGCTTTCCCCGTCCAACGGCGCGGTGAACTACATTATTGAAAAGCTGGGCGGCAAGCCCATCTACTTCCTCGCCGACAACAAATACTTCCGCGGCACGCTGGTCGTGACCGGTATCTGGAAGGAAATCGGCTGGGGCACGGTTGTGTATCTGGCTACGATCGCGGGCATCGATCAGGAGCTGTACGAGGCCGCCGAGTGCGACGGCGCGAAGCGCTGGCGCAAGATGTGGTCGATCACGCTTCCGCTGATGAAGCCGACCATCGTCATCCTGCTGATCATGAATTGCGGAAGCATTTTGAACGCGGGCTTCGATCAGGTATTCAACCTGTATAACGCCAATGTCTACGAAACCGCCGACATCATCGATACCTACGTGTACCGACGCGGTATCGGCAATATGGAATACAACGTTTCCACGGCTGTGGGCCTGTTTAAGAACCTGCTCGGATTCTTCATGGTCATGGGCACGAACTTCCTCGCCAAGCAGCTCGGCGAAGAGGGAATCTGGTAAGGAGGCGGGAAAAATGACACAGAAAAAGAAAACCAAAAAAACCTATTATACCCGTCGAAATACCGCGTTTGACTATTTTAACATCGTACTGCAGGCGCTTTTAGCGCTCACAATTCTGATTCCGTTTCTGCACCTGCTGGTAATTTCCGTTTCCAGTCCCTCATACGCCACGCGCAGCGGCCTGCACCTGTGGCCGGACACGCTGGACTTCTCCACCTATAAGCGCGTGCTTTCCAGCCGCTACATCTGGACGGGCTACCGCGCGACGCTCATCCGCACCGTGCTGGGAACCGTGATTCAGCTGTTCATGACCTCTATGGGCGCGTACGTGCTTTCCAAGCGCTATTTCCCGCACCGCACGTTCTGGACGATGTGCATCGTGTTTACCATGTACTTCTCAGGCGGCCTGATTCCCAGCTACCTGCTGATGGGCAACCTGCACCTGATGAACACCTACGCCTCCATGATCCTGCCGGGTCTGGTGGGGACGTATAACATGATTTTGATTCGCAACTACTTCCAGTCCATCCCGCAGGATCTGGAGGACGCGTGCATGATCGACGGCGCGGGACAGTTTACCACATTCTACAAGATCATTATCCCCGTGTCCACTCCCATCCTCGCCACCGTCGCCCTGTGGCTGGCGGTCGGCCACTGGAATTCGTGGTTCGACGTGCTGCTGTATATGCGGAACGAGGAGAGAATGACCCTTCAGATTATCCTGCGCCGCATCGTGCTCGAGGGCACGCAGCAGCTGCTGGATATGTCGTCCAACAGCACGCTGGACGATACGCAGGTCGTTTCGTCTGACGGCCTGAAGGCCGCGACGATCTATGTGGCCACGCTGCCGATTCTGCTGGTCTACCCGTTCGTTCAGAAGTACTTTGTGAAGGGCATCATGGTCGGCTCGCTGAAGGGCTGACGCGCACGCCGATTCAACCCGCCTCTGTGCGGTTTGATAAATGAAAAAGGAGGAACCAACCCATGACCAAACGCATCATCACCCTCGTTCTGGCGCTGGCGATGCTTGCGACCGCGTGCGCCTTCGCCGTGGCGGAGGACTACAAGTGGTCCGGCACGATTTCCGTGGCGCAGTACGCCTTCGGCCCCATCGACGACGATCAGATCACCGCGCTCGTCGAGGAGAGGCTTCGCGAGTACGGCTACGACGTGAAATTCGACATTGTGTACCTTGAGAACAGTCAGTATGAAACCCTGCTCAACCTGCGCCTTGCGAACCAGGAAGCGCCCGACATCTTCCGCGTGAACGGCGGAACGATGGTCGATCAGTACTATCAGCAGGGCGTTCTGAAGAGCTGGACGGAGGAATTTTTCCGCGAGAACGCGCCCGACGTCGCCGCCTTTATCGACGCGGGCAACCCGCTGCAGACCAACGCCAACATCGTCGACGCGACCTGGGCCATGGCCAAGCGCGATGGCAAGATGGTGTGCCTGCCCCTGATCTCCATCAACCAGGGCTCCCTGATCAACGTGATCTACAACACCCAGTGGCTCGAGAAGCTCGGCCGCGAGGTTCCTGAGACTCTCGACGATTTCGTTGACCTGATGTATGCCTTTACCAACGATGATCCCGACGGCAACGGCGAGAACGATACCTACGGCATGTCCACGACCATGCTGAACGTCATCTTTGGCGCTTATGGTTCTTGGACTGGCTTCATGCACCTGGATACCGGATTCTGGTATAACGTCGACGGCGAAATCGTCTCCTGCGACGTGATGCCCGGCAACAAGGACGCGCTGGCGCTGCTTCATCAGATGTATGTGGACGGCGTGATCGACCCCGAGTTCGTCACCGGCGAGAACCAGGGCGGATACTGGGCCATCTCCCACTCCTTCGTAAACGGCCGCATCGGCGTCAGCCATGGCGCCCGCATGACCCACTACACCCCTGCCAACCTGTACGGCACCGGCAATCAGCCCGGCACGGTTCTGCAGGAATTCCAGGCCATTCAGGGGCCGGACGCGAAGGTCACCATCGGCCCCTGGATCGAAGGACCTGACGGCCACGCGGGCGGCTTCCTCCGCTATACCAATACGACGCTTGGCGCCAACGCCTACAACGCGAAGCTGTCCGACGAGAAGCTGGCCGCGATCTTCCAGATCATGAACATCTTCGCGACCGATAAGGATCTGTGCGTCCTCGCCGCGAACGGTATCGAGGGCAAGCATTTCGAATATCTGGACGACGAGTTCCATACCAAGAAGACCCTGCTGGATGACAGCGTGAAGGACTGGCAGCTGGGTGTGACCCGTCTGAGGGGCATCTATGGCCCGGAATATCCGCTGAACGAGGCGTGGATGGAGGAGAATTACAACAGCGCGATCAACAAGTGGATGAAGGAGGTTCAGGCTTCTTATAAGAACCTGTCCGTCACCACCGGCTATACCAATGTTGTGTTCGATTCACTGCCCTCCGAGTCCACCTATATGAGCGAGCTGCTCACCTACCGCAATGAGACCTGGCTGAAGATCATTCAGGGCGAGCTGGACGTGGACTACTACGATACCTATGTCGAAGAGTGGATGAACCGCGGCGGCGCGATCCTCACCGAGGAAGCCAACGAGTGGTACGCGGCGCACTATTAAGGCGACGCCGCATAAATGAGGTGGTCGTCCGGCGAATGGATTTTTCGTCAGATGCAAATGAAAATTTCGAAGGTTTACTGGAGGTAAAT
>ERZ827168.3192-NODE-3192-length-17198-cov-8.495829_pt1 | contig 17198 bp, 17 predicted proteins | sample MGYA00519868_ERZ827168 | MGnify/ENA primary metagenome ERZ827168 (study PRJEB31778, sample SAMEA3449271) | human gut metagenome | biome: human gut; feature: human-associated habitat; material: faeces | place: United Kingdom | collected 2010/2012 ...
GTTTTTGCAACCCGCGGCAGCCACCCGGCTCCGAACTAGGTTTTTCTGTTTCAAAAGAACTCATTCACTGCAGCTCTCGCTGACAGCTTAGTTATAATAACACCCCCGAAAGCAAAAGTCAACACCTTTTTTCGAATTTTCTTATTTTTAGAAAAATACGGTCAATTCTGCATATTCAGTATTTTATCTGACTATTTTTTTTTACTCCATCATCAAAATCTTTTTCGGCTGATATCGTACAATCTGGTATACCATAACCATAGAAGAAGCCAGCACAACCCCCATTCCACAAAGATACAATATTATAATCTGCTGTGTCTTAATTGCAGCCTGCACACCGTTCGAAAGATCTACAGCTATTTTTATCACATTCGCCAAAGGATAAGAAAAAATTACCCCCGCTGTAATTGCCAGCAATACCGGGCAAAAAGATTCCATCAACATCTGCAGCATAATCCGCATCTTTGTTTCTCCAACAGAAAGAAGAATGCCAATCTCAAACATGCGATCCCGCAAATTCATAAGAATCAAAAAACTTAATGTGATAGTTCCAAGGATCACGGAAACTATCACCATGAGATTCGAAATCCCTGCCAGGCTCTTCAGGCTGTCGGCCACCGCTTTATAAGCTGAAACATTTACCGTATAGTCCATATCATATTCTTCTTTGATATATTCCGGCATTTTTTTCGCATCTTCAGCAAACGCTCTTCCTTCTTCCGGGTCCTTCAACTGCAATGTAATTTCTTTTACATTATCATTTTCATTCATCTCATAAACTGGTGTATCCAGGGTATAGATAGCATTTGCTGGGTTATTATATACCGCATTTCCACTGTAAGCTGCCTCGTTCGTACTGTAAATACCACTGATTTTAAATGTATACCGCTCCTTTGTGTATGGTGAAAGAACAGCTATGGTATCTCCTATTCCCAGTCCATTCCGTTCCGCAATCCCATCACTGACTACCGCTTCTTCTGCATTCTGCGGTACATGTCCCGAAATCAGTGTAACTACAGAAGAAACAGAACTAAAATACTCGACAGGATCAGATGATCCCTCCACATAAATATTTTCTGTTCCATTTTCTTCCTGTCCGTCCATAATTTCAGCTGTAAAGTTATCCGCCAGAGCAGCTGTCACCGTATTACAGCTGCCAAACCGAATTCTTTCATCAGCGCAGAGTTCCAAATATTTTTGATGTGAAATCGAATTCACACCGCGCGGCTCTTCACTGTATATCTGACGCTCATTCGATACAAGCACGCTTCCTCCGATGCTCGTCCGAATCTCCCATATCCGTTCCCGACTTGCCGCGCGGATACATAAGCCAAACAGGATCAGGATGGATAAAATCAGGAAACTTAAAAACATCAGAATTGTATTTTTTTTATGATAGGAAATACTGCGAAATGCTCTTTTGATCCAGTTCATAAAAACTTTCCCTCCCCCCCATGTTTAATCCTGCAATTTTTTCTTTTCCAGCCGTACCACCACATCTGCCTCCGCGGCAAATGCTTCCGAATGTGTAACTGCTATTACACATTTCTTATCTTCATGAGCCAGCTCTTTGAAAATTTTCACAATGCCAGCCGCCGTATCAACGTCCAGATTTCCCGTCGGCTCATCCGCAAGAATCACCTCTGCATTTGTCGAAATCGCACGCGCAATCGCTACGCGCTGCTGTTCGCCTCCTGAAAGTTTATTGATATTGCGTTTCATCTGATCTTCTGTAATTCCCATTCGTGTCAGAAGTTCCCGCGCCCGTTCTTTTTTGTTTTTAATCGGATTTGACGTAATTTCCATTGCCGCCAGCACATTCTCCAGCGGGGTCAGATAAGGCAGCAGATTATACGCCTGAAACACAATTCCAATCTTGCTGTTTCGATATCTTGTATAGCCAATTTCCCGGATATCTTTTCCTTCAAAGCACACGCAGCCGCTCTTAGGTTCTTCCAGCGCACCCGCCAAAGTCAGCGTCGTTGTTTTCCCCGATCCAGAAGGACCAACAATCGTGTAAAGAGTACCCTTCTCAAATGAATAGCTGGCTTTATCCAAAATATCAATTCTCTTTCCGCCGCTCTCGTAAAAATAGCTTACCTCTTTTAATTCCAGTTCTGCCATATTGTTCCTTTCTACTATAATCTAGTCGCCTCTACATTTTTCCAGTTTATCATAATGATGTGTAATAAAAATCACAGATTTTTCCGGCATTTCTTCTGTTATAATTTTATAAAGATATTCATTGGCTTCTACATCAAATCCACTGGACGCTTCATCAAAAAGCATAACCGGCGCATCTTTCAATAGTGCCCGTGCAACCACAAGCTTTTGTCTTTCTCCTCCTGAAAGAAATGCTCCATCATCTCCTATTTGTGTTTTTTCTTTTTCTGGAAAACGTTGCAAGTATTTTTTCACGCCACTTTTCCTTAGTACCTCATTCAGTTTTTGTCTGTCTGCTTTCCCCTCCAAATCTATATTCTGCACAATGTCCCCCAAAAACAACGCTGATTTCTGACTCACAACAGAAAAAAGGCTTCGGTATTCTGATAATTTTAGCACTTTTATATTTTCACCATTACATAAAATTTCTCCTTCTTCCGGTTCATAAAATCGTAATAGTAATTCCAAAATTGTTGATTTTCCACTTCCATTTTTTTCCAATAATAGCCACTTTTTCTCCCGGCTCAAGTTTAAAAGATACTTTCTTTAACACTTCCCTATCCTTTGTATACTGAAATCTCACATTTTTAAATTCTAATATTGGCGAAATCTCTTTTTCCACTCTTTTACTTCCACTTCGTTCCTCTTCCATATTCAAAAATGTATAAAGTCGTTCAGCGGACGGTTTGACACTTGCAAAATGCATACGCAGATCAATTAAACTATTTACCGGTCTTGTAACATAAACAGTTCAGGACTCAACAGCATAAGTCCAGCAAGTCCACTAATTACACGAAAAACATACGAAAAGCTCATCACTACATATCTATCTGTCATAGACGCAACCTGAGATACATCGCATTGTAACATTTGCACTATTTCCATACTATTTTTCATTTGAAAATAATGTTTTTTTAAATGCAATAATTTTCGAAATACATTGCAATACAAGTTCTTATAGAATGAATTATGTATTTCTGCAAAAGTTTTTGCCTGCACAACTTCAATCATTAAATATACCAGCACACAAACAAATAAACCGGCTACTCCATTAACAATTTGGGGCATATTTTTTTCGAGTATTCCGATGTCTGTGATCTGTTTTATCAATAATGGTTGCAGAAATACAGTTACTGTAGAAACAATAGTGCTTATACTCAAAATACCTATTTCTTTTTTATATTTGAGTAACTCTTTTAAAAAATATAAACATTTATTATTCTCTATTATTTTCTTCATTGTTCACAAATATAATATTTTTAATCCTTTAAGCAAACACTGATTCCTATTAGTCCAACCATACACACCCCAAGAAATATGTCCATCCAGACTATTTTCCCACTTTGCTTTTCTCCACTCGAAGGAGCCTTAAAAAATACTTTTTCAAAGCCTGTATCATTTTTATCAAAATATTTTTGTCCTATAACCTCTTCTTTCGTTTCATTCTCCTTCTTCTCAAGCCAATACTGGATCGAAATTTCCTGCATTTCTTCACCACCATATTCGGCTCTTTGATTATCTTTTGCAAGTTCTTCCGCTATTTTTCCGCCAAAAATCTTCATCGCACTATCTTGACTTTCTTCATAGGGTTTTCCAGCTCCCAAAAATAAAAATTGTCCTACTTTCTCCACGCTATCTGGAATCCGTATTTTTGACAAAGAAGAGCAATACATAAAGGCATTATCACCAATGCTCTCTAAACCATCATAAAAATAAATCTGTGTGATTCTAGTTCCCTGAAATGCGCTTTTTCCTACCTTTTTTAGTGTTTTTGGCATTACAATGCTGATAAACCCAGCAGTTGTATCACTGTACTGACCATCTTCCGCAAAGGCAGATTCCCCGATTTCAACAATGCCTTCGGATATCTGCACTGCCCGAAGATCCGTTTTTCTCAAAAAGCAGGAATCTCCGATTCTCGTCACTTCTTTCCCACCTACTTCTTTCGGTGTGACAATCACGCTTTCCGTCCCGATATAGTTTCGTAAAGTTACAGTTTCATCTTCTTCCACGCTATACTGGTAATCTCCCTCTTGGAGCCAGTCTGCCTGTAGCGAAACCTGTGTCGTTCCAGATTCCACTGCAAAAACGTCTTCCCGCCATACCAGCACCAGAACCATCGCTACGATCATTATCATTCTTTTTTTCTTCATGAACACCTACTTTCTGTCCAGCAATATAGATGCCGGGCTTTCTCTAGTTATTTTGCCGACTTGCAGAATTAATATCAAAAGGAAAAGATCTAAAATACCAAGAATCATCCCCGTCATGATTTTCCAGTTCCACTCAATGGACAAATCCGTATCAACAGTTACTCCCGTTGATTCATACGCAGCTATTTCGCTTGTCGGGAGCGCGTTTTTAATATTTCCCGACAGATCTTCATTTTCCTGCTCCACTTTCTCAGCCTGATTCGAAATCATCCGATCTGCGAAATACTCTGCTGTTGGTGTCGCACACAGCGCCGCAAAAACCAGGGCAATCAAAACCGGAACCAAATTCTCCAAAACGAACTGTCCTAAAATCCTTTTTCTGTGTTCCCCCATCGAAAGTAAAATTCCAATCTCACGTTTTCGCCCTTTGACTGACAGGCTGGTCAGAATGCCGAACAGTAAAATTCCGGCAGTCACAAATCCTACGATCATATATCCTATCAGACGATTCAATTTTTCAACAGGTTTCGCAACCATCTCATACCATTCCTTGTTTCGAATCAACTGATAGGACCATTCTCCAGATTCCAAATCCTGCTGTGATATTACCATTGGCTTTACGCTGGAACGTATTCCATTTTCATCGGTCTGTACAACATCATCCACACTTCCTATTTTTATTTTGTTTTTTGTTTCTTCTATGAATGGTTCAACTGATTTTGTATCTTTCAAATAGACCGTAACTGTATTAAATCCCACATTTTGAATTTTTAATGCTTTCATAGAATACTCACAGAAAATATCCAGTGGAATAAAAATTAAATTATTGTGCCAGTCATTCACAACGGAATCGGACTGATAAACCTCTGGAGTTCTGTAAATGCCTCGAATTTTGAAACTAATTTCTTCCGGGGCACTTACTTTATAGTATTCGATCGTTCCCTGCTCCATTTTATATTTAACAGTATCGCCCACATGGAGATGATTTTTTTCGGCGTATTTTTCTCCTACCACAGCTTCATATTTGCCCCGTTCTCCGTAGCTCAGTCCGCTTCCTTCCACAATCCTGTAACCCTTTGCCAGAAAATAGGTATCGTATGCGCAGTCCAGTGTTCCAACAGCCGTCATCGTATACATGCCTGAATCTTTCAGATAACCTTTTAGGCGCTGTTGTGTCTCCTCGCTGATATATGTTTCCGTATCCACCGGATCAAGCCAATATGTTCCCGCTTCCATGGTGTACCCCTGAACATAATTGCTGTCAATGAACTTTTCTACGATTGCGGACGGGATCGCATATACAGTACATGATTTTCCAGCTTCTCCCTCGGCCGGCCCGCGCAGAGTAATAGAGTTGGCCAATGTTTCCTGTGCTCTTTTCACTTTATTTCCACTTGCAATTCCAATCATCAGCATAGAAAATATCGCCAGGAAAAGTACTAAAAACAGTATGATATACATCAATGTTTTCGCAGGAGTACTTCTTAATTTTCTGCTTGCTCTTTTCAACATATTCTTTCTTCCCCCTATATATTTCAAAATGCGACAAGCTTATGTTTAATTTTCAAGTGTCCAAATAATCCTATCGCTCAATTTTTCTATTTGAGAATCACTTTTAATATCAACAACTGATATTTTTTTCAAATGCTCAAAATCCCTTTCCTTGTCAATTAATTTTAAAAAACACATCTTTTTTTGTTCAAAACTCGCGACCACGCTTTATTATTCACAATCCCATTCCATTCCAATTCTTTTTCATAGATACATTTGTTTATATGATTCATAATAAATTTTTTTGCATCTTGGTATGAACCTTTTTTATTTTTCCTTAAATAACATATCAAAAGCACAGTAATAATCGGAGCTGCAAAACTATTTGATTTGTATTCTTTCCCAACAATCTTCTTTAAAACGTCATCAAAATTTAACTGTATCGAATTCATTTCCGAAAAAGGAAATGATTTAGACACCGAAATTTCTTTTTCCTGCAATTTAGCAATATAATTTCTTACCCCGAAAACCCCATCAAAGCATGCCGGCCATGTAGGAAAGTTTGTATTTGATAGCGCTGCACATAATATCATTTTATTATAGCAATCCAATAAATTATTGCACATAATTACACGAATGAAACCACCCTATGCAGTCCGTTGGACGAATTGTTAAAAATCCTTTTGAAATAGCTGATGGTAATTCCGATGCCATCCGTATCTTTTCTTTCCTTAAAAATGCTTTGAGTTTTGACCACATCTTTTCAATCGGATTCAGATCCGGACTATATGGGGGTAAATACAGATAGGTTACTTTTGAGCTGTCCAGTAGCTGTTTCACGCATTTGTTTTTCTAGGCGGTAAACAGTACTGGTATTCACAGAAAAACACTCTGCGATTTCTTTTGCATTGTGCGTTTTATTCCAAGCTTCAATAAGTAGTTTTCGTGTTTCATCATGTAACATAATAATCACCTCTTGACTCTATCATAGACCTGTTGTCAAGAGTGTGCAGTATTTTTTTTGAGTGCTATAGAAACCATTTGTTTTATAATATTTTCTATCTTTTTTGCATCTATATAATTTGTTGTTCCAACACTCATATGCACAAGTTTTATCTTTTCTTTTAAGCACCATTCTAACGCCGCTTTGAATGAATCAATGCTACCTCTTTCCCCTGTTTCCATAATTTTTATAGAGATAAATTCTACCTCTGGGCAAAAATATTTGATGATACTATAACACTTATCGCCATGTGTTAGTTTATATCTCTTTCTAAACAGATTATCTTTTTTTTCAGAATTGCACAAAACAACTTTTTTATTCTCATCAACATAGTATTCATTCTCACTCAGAAACAGCCCCCTGCTGTCCCGTCATCTATAATTACATATTTTCCATCGTTTTTTTATTTTTCATATGCAAATAGTCTTGTTCAGCTTTTCTTTTTCGTCTACATACTTACATTATATCTATATTTCTTCTTTTTTCAATATGCTTTTTGTACATATTTTCAGTTTTATTCATTATAAATTCACATAAATATTTTTTTCACAAAAACATGTAATTTTTTTTATATAAATACGTATATTTATAGATATTTCTTTTCATATCAGTTCAACCCCCATATTTTCCACAACTCTCAACTTTTTCCACTAATATCCTATTTGTTCTTTCATTTCCATTCTTATCCCCTTCTATCTAGCAGATTCTTCCGCTCTCAACTTCAGAGAAAAAGCGGTCGGTCTCCGCCCCACCCAAATCACAGCCCCGCGCCCCGGCACGTTACTCTCCTTCATACGGCATCCACCGCCCACACGCCGACCGCTTTTTCTCGTCCAACTCCCCACGTAAAAAAACGGCCCCACCAGGAACCGTTTTTCTCTCATCTTTTACAATACATTCTTCAATAACAGCAATACCGGATTGTTTTCCCTCAGCCATGCGAGTGCCGGATCGCCCTGGATCTGCTCCATGCATACATTCCCCCAGTGCGTCGCCTGAAAGCAGTATGCCACGGCAAAGAAAATCCAGATCCACAGTACCGCGCGCACCACGCCGAGTCCTGCTCCTCCCATGCGGTTCAAAAAGCTGATCCCCGGAATTTCCGCGATCAGTTCCACAATTTTCACCGCAATCGTCACCAAGGCAACGGCCAGCACCAGGGTCAGAAAGAAAGCGATTCCTTTCATAATCTTTTCGGATACTGCCTTCGCCGCATAGGATGCCAGACTGTGCAGCTGTTCCTCCTGGTACTCCTGCACCGCGCCGCTTCCGAGAATCTGGTTCACCAGCTCCTCCGGCACGCCCATGCTCTCCAGCCATTTCTTCTGCACATCCTGGTTTTCCCCCGACAGAAATTCATTGTTTTCAAATGTCTCTAAACATTTCTTCTCCACATACTGCGGCAGCGTTGTCCGCTCATTCAGCACATCCGTCACATACGGATTCATCCAGATCGCCAGTCCTGTCACCAGAATCAGGGACACCATGGACAGCACTGTCCGGACCAGCCCCTTTTGATATCCAGCCAGCGCGGAAAGAATACACACCGCAAGTAACACGTATCTCAGCCAATTCATGTTTTTCTTCTCCTATTTCAGCCGGATCATCGAAACGCCGTCCTCCTCCGCGAGCAGATACCGGTTCTGCCCCATGCCGAGGATCTCGTGAATCTGTGTTTCGCTGACCATGCCGCTGTACTTCTTTCTTCCCTTTAAGGTATATACACACAGCTCCTGCCGGTTCGTCAGCAGAATCTGTTTTTCTTCTATCTGAAGGTTCTGGTAATAGAAATCCAGATTTTCATCCGCAAGCTGCTTTCCTTTCAGATTGTAGATTTTCATCCGGTAAGGATGATCGTCGCTCTCCCCGCGCAGAATCAGAACCACGCGGTCGTCCGCATACGCGCAGCTTAAAATTTCTCCATCTTCCGATACGCTCACCGTTTCCTTCGGCTTGTTTGTTCCTTCATAAACGCGGAAGCCGTTGTCAAAGAAGGCAACCCATGAGGATGTTCCCGCGGTTTCGATCTGTGGGCACAGCATATCGGTGTAGCTCGACGAGCTTGCAAGATTGTCCACCAGATCCTCGCCCCTGCTTCCGAAATTGTAGAAAGCGACCTGTGATTTCATCTTGCCGCCGTCTTCGTAAGCGTAGGAAACCGCCATCCAGAGTCCGTCCGCGGAAAGTGAGAGATCCATCGGATAGCCCGGGCTGTCCATGTTCGGGTGAGAGGAGGCGATCTCCGTTCCATCGGTATTATAGTATTTGATCCAGCTCTCCCCGTTATTTTCCAGAATTGCCGCAACGACGCCCTGGCCTGCAACGGATGCTTTCACGATCGGATACGACGCGGCAATTTCGCCGGCCTTTCCATCGGCATCGTATACAACAATTTTGGTTCCGTTTTTATCGTAAATGGCAATTGCATCGCCGCAGGATATCATCTGCGGATTTTCCATGGTATAATGATCGCTCCAGAGGGTCTGATTTTTCCGGTCGCGCAGTTCGATGCCGTCGATACCGTAACGCACGATCTTATTTCCGGATTTCTGAAACATATACGTATCGGTGTCCTCGGTCTCTGTTGCCTGTACTGTGTCATATCCCTGAAAAGTACGCAGCTGAAGCCATACCCCTGTACCAATTCCGGCCGCGAGAATGGCTCCTGCAAGGATTCCAACGGTGATCCGGCGTCTGCGTTTTCTTTTTCTGTTTTCTGCTTTATACTCCTCAAGATCCCGGACTTTTGCTCCGTTCTCCTGTTCTTCTCTGTTTTTTCCGTCCATTTTCATTCCCCTTATGTTCTTTTCGGACTTATTTTCTGCCGCCCTTTCGGCCGCAGTTTGATTCCGCTCTAGTGTACCATATTTTTCTCTATTTTGGGAGGTATATTTTCTGCCCCGCATATATGAGATCTTCCACCGCGATCTGGTTCAGTTCGCAGATATCTTTCACTCTGCTCATCGTTCCGTAATATCTCTCACTGATTTTCGAGAGGCTGTCCCCCTTCTGTACGGTGTACTCCTGCCAGACCTGCGCGGCGGTTTCTGCCGTCTCACTGCCGGAAGCAGTTCCCGGGGCGGACGATGGCTCTGCTCCCGGTGCTGGATCTGTCTGCGCCGTACCGGTATTGTTCTCCGCTGCACCAGTCTGCTCCCCGCCGGATGCGCTTTGCTCTCCGCTGCCTGCCGGATCCGTTCCGGATAAATTCTGCTCCTCACTTACCGCCGCGCTCCCGCTCTCATTTTCCGTTTCCAGTTCCGTTCCTGTGCTTTCCGGTGTCGAAGTATTTTCCCCTGTGTTTCCCTCTTCCGCCGCTGATGCTTCCGCTGCACTCTCCGCCGTCTGTGTCTTCTCTCCCTGTACGTTTCCCGCCACTGCTACCGTCTGCTCCTTTGTTTTCTCCGGAAACGGCAGCGCATTTCCGTATTTCTGCGTCACCGTCACAAGAAGCGCCGCAGCCGCGCATGCTGTCATCGCATAGAGGATCGGCTTTCTGTGATCGTGTTCCGGCTCCTCCCCGCTCTTCTCCTCAATCATCTTCCGAAAATCGCTGACAGCGCGGTCGGGCACGCTCTCTCCGTTTTCGATCGACCGGTTCTGATTCTGATCGATCAGATACGACTGCATCGGCTCATTCTTTTCATAATAAATGTAAAAGCCTCCCGTGCTCCGCAGGGTGCCGCCCTCGTACGTATAGAAGGTTTCCTCTTTTTCCTGTCCGTTGACGCGGAACAGCGTCTTGTCATTTCCGCCGAAGTGGTTCAGATGCGCTCGGATGATCTGTTCATTCAGATCCTCCCCGTATCCCGGAAGAGAAAGTGCCCAGCCGAGGATCTGCTGGTTTTTGAAATATTTTTCCATCACATCGTGGACCTCCGTCCATACTGCATCATCGAAGACCAGGTGATCCGGCGCCGGCTCCATCGTATGAATCGCGGCCGCGCTGCGGATAAAAAAGTAGGAAATTCCGTCCGCCCACTTAAATTCGCCGAACAGCATGGCGGCACGTCCCTCTGGTGCGGAAAAATATTTTTTCAGAAAGGTTCCGACATAATCTTCCAGATAAATCCGCTCCCTGCCGTTCGTATCACCGACCTGGCGGATATTTTTCGGCAGATGAAAGTATCCCTCGTTGCCGTTCGCCTGCTCTTTGTTTTCTTTATAGACAATCTCAATCATGCTTTTCACCCCTTTTTGCCTACTTTATCACGGATGTTCCGCGAAAAAGATCGTTTTGGGGCAGGGCTGTCACGGTTTTTTCCGACTGTTTTCCCGTTTTTCTGCACCGGAGGGCATGTCATGTTTTTTTCATTGCAGGAATAGTTTATACCATATACGGTTAAACTGTGGATGATTCTTCTGAAAGGCAGGTACCGGTCATGTTTCGAAAAAAAGACGCCGAAGTTTACTACATCAATGAGCGAAGCCGCAGCGCCAGCGAAGAGCTGGCGTCGCTGTTTTCTTACTGCATTCAAAAGGACGGACGCATGTTCCGTGAACTGGTATTTCTCTGCATCGGAAGCGACCGGATCACTGGGGATTCCTTAGGACCGCTGATCGGGTACCAGCTTTCGCCGTACTGCAGCCGCGTTTTTCATGTCTATGGAACGCTGGATGACCCGGTGCACGCCCTGAATCTACCGGACCGGATTTCGTACATCCATTCCCGCCACCCGGAGGCACTGCTCGTTGCGATCGATGCTTCGCTTGGTTCGCGGCGTCATCAGGGATACATCACGATCGGAAACGGGGCGATCCGGCCGGGCGCGGGGGCAGGGAAGACGCTGCCCGAGGTCGGGGATATTTTTATCACAGGCATTGTGAATGTATCGGGCAGTTTTGAACAGCTTCTTCTGCAGACAACCCGGCTTGCCACGATTTTCCATATGGCGGAATCCATCTCGCAGGGAATCCTGCTCGCCTGCCGGGAACTTGAGGCGGCCGGGACAAGCGAACTTCTGCTTTAAGAAAAACTGCAGACAACAAAACAGGCAGAGACTGCACCGTTTTCCGGTGTGGCCTCTGCCTGTTTTCTTTTGTCAGTTATTTCGAAAAATCTTATTTACAGAACTCTTTTACCTGCTCGTAAACGCCCTCGCCGTCGAGTTTGTATTTTGCAAGAAGAGCGACTGCCGGGCCGGACTCTCCGAAGACGTCCTGTACACCGATTTTCTTCACTGGAACCGGGCATTTCTCTGCCAGTGCATCGCAGACTGCGCTTCCAAGTCCTCCGATCACGGAGTGTTCTTCTACGGTTACGACTTTGCCGGTCTCTTTTGCTGCTGCAACGATCAGCTCCTCATCCAGCGGTTTGATGGTGTGGATGTTGATGATCTTGGCATCAATGCCGTCTGCTGCAAGTTTCTCTGCTGCTTCCAGAGCGGAGCTTACGCAAAGGCCTGTTGCAACGATGGTGACATCCTTGCCTTCACGGAGAACAACGCCTTTTCCGAGCTCAAATTTGTAATCCGGTCTGTCGTTGATCACCGGCACTGCCAGACGTCCGAAACGAAGGTAAACCGGTCCGTTGTATTCATAAGCTGCTTTCACGCAGGCTTTTGCCTCTACATCATCTGCCGGGTTCAGGATGACCATGCCCGGGATGGTTCTCATCAGGGCGATATCCTCGTTGCACTGATGTGTTGCGCCGTCTTCTCCTACGGAAATTCCGGCATGGGTAGCACCGATTTTTACGTTCAGATGCGGGTATCCGATGGAGTTGCGCACCTGCTCAAACGCACGGCCTGCGGCAAACATTGCGAAGGTGCTTGCGAACGGAACGATGCCTGTGGTGGAAAGGCCGGCAGCGATTCCCATCATATTACATTCTGCGATACCACAGTCGATGTGACGGTCCGGATATGCTTTTTTGAACACACCGGTCTTGGTTGCTGCTGCAAGGTCAGCGTCGAGTACGATCAGATTGTCATGCTCTGCGCCAAGTTCAACCAGTGCATTACCGTAACTTTCTCTTGTTGCGATTTTCTTTACTTCTGACATAACGCTTCACCTGCCTTTTCCAGTTCTGCCATAGCAATTGCGTACTCTTCATCGTTCGGAGCTTTTCCGTGCCAGCCTACCTGGTTCTCCATGAAGGAAACGCCTTTTCCTTTTACGGTCTTTGTGATGATGGCGGTCGGCATGCCTGTTACGGTGCGCGCCTCATCAAATGCAGCTTTCAGCTGATCGAAATCGTTGCCGTCCGCTACGTTGATTACGTGGAAGTTGAATGCCTCGAATTTTTTGTCGATCGGGTACGGGCTGTTGACATCTGCTACGTTTCCGTCGATCTGAAGTCCGTTGTTGTCTACGATCACAACGAGGTTGTCCAGATGTTTTGCTCCGGCAAACATGGCTGCCTCCCAGACCTGACCTTCCTGGATTTCACCATCGCCAAGAAGTGTATAAACACGAAATGCTTTGTTCTGCAGTTTTGCACCGAGTGCCATTCCGACTGCTGCGGAGATTCCCTGTCCGAGGGAACCGCTTGACATATCAATGCCCGGGATATGTTTCATATCCGGATGTCCCTGCAGGTAAGAGCCAAGGTGGCGAAGGGTCAGCAGGTCTTCTTTCGGGAAGTAACCTTTTTCAGCCAGTGCTGCGTAGAGTCCCGGCGCTGTGTGGCCTTTCGAAAGTACAAAACGATCGCGGTCCGGATCTTTTGGATTTTTCGGGTCCACGTTCATTTCTTCAAAATACAGATACGTGAAAATATCGGCTGCAGACAGAGATCCGCCCGGATGGCCGGCCTTTGCTGCATGAACGCCGCTGACGATCCCTTTGCGGATCTCATTGGCCGTCTTCTGAAGTTCTAACTTGTTCATGTCTTTTCTCCTTGTTTAGTTGGATCGGAATCAAAAGCTGGAAATATCGCTATTGTTCACTTTGTTCACAATACCATATTTCCAGCTTTTATGCAATCATGTTTAGGTCTTATTCGCCGAATACAGCTTTGTAGTCAGCCTGGAATTTTGCGATTCCGGCGTCGGTCAGAGGATGTTTGGTCATCTGTACGATTACGTTGTATGGAACAGTTGCAATGTCTGCACCAGCCAGTGCGCAGTCGGTTACGTGGATCGGGTTGCGGACGCTTGCTGCGATGATCTCGGTGTCGATGCCGGCTACGTCGAAGATCTCAACGATTTCACGGATCAGATCAACGCCGCGGGTGCTGATGTCATCGAGTCTTCCAAGGAATGGGGAAACATAAGTTGCACCTGCTCTTGCAGCCAGAAGTGCCTGGTTTGCGGAGAAGATCAGGGTTACGTTTGTCTTGATGCCCTCTGCGCTCAGAACTTTAACAGCTTTGAGTCCTTCTACGGTCATCGGGATTTTAACAACCATGTTTGGATGGATGGCTGCGATCTCACGGCCTTCTTTGATCATGCCTTCTGCATCTGTTGTGGTAGCTTTTACCTCGCCGCTGATCGGTCCGTCTACGATCTCGGTGATCTCTTTGATGACCTCTTTGAAGTCACGTCCTTCTTTTGCGATCAGGGACGGGTTGGTGGTAACGCCGCAGATAACGCCCATGTCGTTTGCTTTTTTAATGTCCTCTACTTTTGCTGTGTCGATGAAAAATCTCATGTTGTTTTTCCTCCCATATTCATACTTTCGTAAGGTTTCGGGGCCTGTTGTTTTCCGCAGAACGGCTCCGTTTTTCTGTTATCTCCAGTATAGATATGTTTGGTTTTTCCGTCAAGTCGGCCTCATTTTTATTAATTAATTTTATTATTTATAAATACTATTTTATAAATTACTCTGGCGGATTTTTTCTCATTTTTTCCGGTTTTTCCTTTTCTTTGTGTTTTCCCGGTTTGCGCCGGAGCTGTTTTATTCAAAATTATTAATAATAATTTCAGCCGTCCTATTTATTTTTTAATTTTTCGGTTCTTGCATACGAAGTGCTGCGCCGCACGATCAGTTTCGGCTCATACTCGACATGATACGTGCTTAAGGGTTCATTGCCGTCCTGGCTTTCCCGAAGAGACTGGATTTTCCGCAGGATGATATCGCACGCATCGCGGCCCTTCAATGGCACATAATGGTCGATCGTCGTCAGGGAAATCGAGCGGAAGCTGGAATAGACGGTGTTGTCACATCCCACTACGGAAATATCCGCCGGAATGCGCAGTTTGCTCTCGAGCACGGCGTCCATGATCCCGAACGCGATCATATCATTCATGCCGACGATTGCCGTAAGGTTCTTGTCCTCCCGCAGCAGTTCCTTCGTCAGATAATAGCCCATCTTGTACTCAGAATCCATGCTCGGGATCACCTCGTCGAGGTCCTCATCCGCCGATTTGACGATCACGCCGTCGCCGTATCCTGCCTCCTCAAACTCGCGCACAAAGCCCTCCACGCGTTTCAGGCGCTGGCCCTGTTTGGAAGTCAGCGGAGGTGAAACAAACGCCACATGCCGGTGTCCCAGTTCCAGCAGGTGGCGTGCCATCAGCCTGCCGGGTTTTGCATTGTTCAGCTCGACCGCATCAATTTCCAGCAGCTCTTCTCGGTTGTTGATGATGACAAGCGGAATCTCCGCGGCCAGCTCCTCCACTTTTTCCTTGCAGTTTCTGCTCGGATTGCAGGTGTAGATAATGCCGCGCGGGCGCACACTCTTCATCATCCGAAGATAATTCTCTTCGATTTTCAGGTCCCTCTGCGTATTGCAGACAAAGACCCCGTAATTCTTCTCTTTTGCAACTTCTTCGATGCCGTGCAGCAGCATCACATAGTAAGGATTCGTCAGCGTCGGACAGAAGACGACGATCAGCTTGTTGCCGTTCGACTCTCTTCTCATCTTCCGCCGCGGAATCTGGTAGCCCAGCTCTTTTGCCGCCGCCTCCACTTTTTCTACTGTTTCCCGCGAGAACGAAACGTTTTCCCGCCGGTTCAGGATCATGGAGACCGTCGCCTGGGATACGCCTGAGGCTGCTGCGACATCACTGGATGTCACTTTTTTTCTGCCCATAATTACAGCTCCGTTCTGCCCTCTAACGCACGCAGAAGGGTGACTTCGTCAATATTTTCCAGATCGCCGCCCACCGGAACGCCGCTTGCAATCCGCGTCACCTTGATGCCGGTCGGCTTGATCAGCTTGCTGATGTACATGGCCGTTGTCTCGCCCTCCAGGCTGGAATTCGTGGCGACAATCAGCTCTGAAACCGGTTCGCTCTGAAGGCGCTGCATCAATTCCTTCAGCCGGATATCCCCAGGACCGATTCCCAGCGCCGGAGAAATCGCGCCGTGCAGCACATGATACAGCCCCTGATATTCGCGCGTCTTTTCAAACGCCAGCACGTCCTTCGGGTCTGCCACGACGCAAATCGTCTTGTGATCCCGTGCCGGATCCGCGCAAATCGGGCACAGCTCTTCATCCGTCAGGTTCTGACACACAGGACACAGATGAATCGTGTTTTTCGCGGCGGTAATCGCCTGCGCGAGCTTGTCCGCGTCCTCTTTGGGCAGATTTAAAATGTGAAACGCCAACCGCTGCGCCGTCTTGCGCCCGATGCCGGGGAGCTTGGAAAACTCATCAATCAGCGTTTCGACAGATGGTGCAAAATAATTCATGGACGATTAAAACAGTCCCGGCATACCGCCGCCGGTTGCCTGCTTCATGATGGCTGCGCTCTCCTCGTCTGCCTGCTTAAGTGCCTGATTGACCGCAGTGACGATGAGATCCTGCAGCATTTCTACATCATCCGGATCCACTGCTTCCGGATCCAGCTTGAGGCTGACCAGATTGTTGGAGCCCTTGACAACAGCGGTCACTGCGCCGCCGCCTGCGGTCGCGGTGTATTCCTTGTTGCCCAGCTCTTCCTGTGCCTTGACCATTTCTTCCTGCATCTTCTGCGCCTTTTTAATCATCGCGCTCATGTTCATGCCGCCGCCCATGCCGGCGCCGCCTCTGCCATATCCGTTAAACTTTCTAGCCATTGTTGTTCCTCCTGTTTCAATCGTTGATCTCAACATTTATATTCAGTTCACCGGCTCTGCGAATGACCTCATCCACAGGGTTCGCTTTCGTGGAAAGCGTGCCGATGCTGCTTTCTTCCAATACTTTGATGCGCAAATTTTTTCCGGTCACCTGCTGCGCCGCCTGTGCCAGTGCCTGCTTGACGGTGGTTTCATTGCACAAGTCGCAGGTAAACGGGTCATCACACAGCACATACAATTCTTTTCCGGAAATGACACCCTTCGCCATCGTCAGCTGGGCGAATTTGCTCATCGGCAGCAAGCTCTTTGTTGCCATCGTGATGTCATTCCACTGCGGGCTGCTCTCCAGCTTTTTGGGCGGTGCAGACGGCTTTTGCTGTGCCATCGGCGGCAGCTCGTCCTCTGCGGGCGGCGGCGCATCTGCATCGGACGGGAATCCGTCC
>ERZ827168.3193-NODE-3193-length-17190-cov-3.257310_pt1 | contig 17190 bp, 11 predicted proteins | sample MGYA00519868_ERZ827168 | MGnify/ENA primary metagenome ERZ827168 (study PRJEB31778, sample SAMEA3449271) | human gut metagenome | biome: human gut; feature: human-associated habitat; material: faeces | place: United Kingdom | collected 2010/2012 ...
ATACGTAGTTTCCAATATTGTAGCACTTTTTGCCTGCCCGCACAACAGATTTTTGGAGAAATGCGAAAAGGACCGCGTCCGTAACCGGAACGCGGTCCCTTCCCTTTCCGCCGTGCGGAAAACACAGGGGGATACAGAAAATGATCGGTTTAATAGTTCTTCGCCTGAATCTGGAAGTAAGCCTTGGGATGCGCGCACACCGGGCAGACATCGGGAGCCGCCTTGCCGACGACGATATGTCCGCAATTCGCGCACTGCCAGATCTGTTCGTTGTCGCGGGAGAAGACAAGCCCGCCTTTGACGTTCTCGAGAAGCTTTTTATACCGCTCCTCGTGCTCCTTTTCAATCTTCGCAACGCCCTCGAAGAGGAAGGCGATATGGTCGAAGCCCTCTTCCTTTGCCTCCTTGGCAAACTTGGCGTACATATCCGTCCACTCATAGTTCTCGCCGTCGGCTGCCGCCTGGAGATTTTCCTCGGTGCTGCCGATGCCGTTCGTCACGCCGCTGCAGCGGAAGGAAAGGCCTGCCTCACCCTTGGCGTAGACGGTGAACTTCTCACCGGCCGTCTGGCAGAAGCGGTTCGTCACGAGCACACCTGCGGCGTTCGTCGTGCCGAGAAGCACGTCATCCTGGCCATCCACGACGGAGAAGATCTGCACGCGGCCGGGGGCCTTGCCGTCTGCCGTCGTGACATAGAGTTTGCCGTTGCCGCCGACGGTCATGATGTCCGCCGTCAACTCATAGGCTGCCGTCACGCCGACATTCTGCGCGGGCTGGGCAAAGCTCAGCGTCGTGCCGCTGTCGGCAAAGCTGCCCTTTTCCAGCGTGTAGGTCAGGAGTGCGCCGCGCGCGACTGTACTCGGGACATGGAACTTCACGGTCGCAATGGCGCCGAGCTTCGGAGAAGCGGAGGTCGCCTGCAGCTTCAGAACGTTCTTTTCATAGGTGTAAGTACCGGTGTAGCCGTTTTCAAACGTGACCTCCGGCGCGCCGAACGTGTCCGTCAGACGAAGCTCCATCGTAACGGAGCTGATCTTGCGGGAACCAGCGGCATTCAGCGTCAGGGCATAGTCCTCGCCGATGACGGCATTTGCCTCGCCGGTCAGCGTGACCGTGCCGTAGGCCGTCGAAGCGGCATTCACGGTGAAGTAGCGCGTTTCGGTCGTCACGTTTCCGAAGCCATCACAGACGGAGACGGTGACGCTGTGCGTGCCGTTCGGCAGCAGAACGCTGACGCTGGCGCTGCTCTCCGTGGAGGCCGTGAGCGTCTGGCGCTGGCCGTCAACGGAGATGGCGGTCTTGGCGGGGCTGATGCCGGTGGCATTCTCGCCCGCCGGGTCATGGAATTCGGCCGTGAGCGTCAGGCGGTTCGTCTTCAGCTCCGTCGTCCCGTCCCCGGCAAGCTCGGCCGCACCGGCCTTCACTGTGTCAATGACCGGGTTCTCGAGGTCGTCGACCGTGTCGCCGTAGACAACGCGGAAGTTATCAAAGTACAGGCTGCCGCTTGCCATGGAGCCCATGGGGATCTTATCGCCGTTTTCATTGGCGGAGCCGCCGGGAATGTAGGTCAGCAGCACGAGCGGCTGGCCGTTGAGGATCTTCAGCGGATGATCCTTCGTGACATATTTGGCAAACGGACGGAGGTCTGCCTCACAGTACATCCAGCCCTCCCAGTAGATGCCGGTATACTGCAGGGAGCGGCCCTCCTGCGTGGTAAAGTGCAGATAGGAGCGCTTATAGGTGCCGCTGGCCTCGTCGTAATGCGCCCGAAGCATCACCGCCTGCAGGTCGGAACCGGCATCGGGCTCGGTAAGCGCCATGGCGCAGGTAGCCCCCCGCGATACGAGCGGCAGATATTTCTGCTTTATCTCCTCGCTGGCGAACTCGTTGATGGTTTCGGCGCAGTCCTGCAATCCCCAGATATTCTCGAAACCGGCATCGCCGCGGGCCACCATCTCGTTGGCCATCACGAAGCAGATGAGCGACATGTTGAGTCCTTCGTACTTGCGGGGCAGGTGGATACCGCCCAATCCGGCCTTGCGGATGGCATCGAGGTTAGCCTGCGTACCGCGTGCATAGACGACATGGTCATCCACCACCCGCGGTCCCTCCTTATCGACATCCTCGGCATTGGCCGCTATCACGTCGGCGCATATTCCGCCCGTTATCTCCAATACGCGGCGGTAGCTGTCCATCGCATCCTCGAAATCCGCCGGTGCATAGTCGTACACATCCTTGTCGGCGAAATTCTTCTCGCGCAGCTCCACGATTTTCTTCATCAGCGGATGATTCAGGTGGAACTGCAGGTCTTTATTGTCTAAAAAAAAGTTTCCCATATCTTGCCTTGCGGCAGGTTCCCGGATACGGGAAGCGGCGTCTCTCTCGGCCCTCCCCGGAAACGGCTCCCGCCTATTTGGAGTTTTGTTTATAGAACTTTATCATTTTGGGCACGACCTCCAGGGCACTGCCGGTAATCACATAATCGGCGAATTTGTTGATGGGCGCCTCCGGGTCGGTATTGATGGCTATCACGATGGAGGCCTGGTCCATTCCCGCCGTATGCTGTATCTGACCGGAGATGCCGCAGGCGATGTAGAGTTTCGGCCGAACCGTCACGCCGGTCTGCCCCACCTGACGGGCATGGTCGGTAAATCCCGCATCCACGGCGGCACGCGACGCGCCCACCTCGCCGCCGAGCAGGTCGGCCAGTTCATGCAGCATGGCGAAATTCTCCTTCGACCCCATGCCGTAACCGCCGGCCACGATAACCGGGGCGTTCTTGATGTCGATGCCCCGCTCCTCGATATGCCGGTCGATTATTTTCACGACGAGGTCGCTCTCCTTCACGAACTTCGCCACGTCCACCCGTTTCACCTCCGGATGCTTCGGCTCCTTGAGCTCTTCCTTGCGCATCACGCCCTCGCGGACGGTCGCCATTTGCGGACGATGGTCGGGATTGACGATGGTGGCGATGATGTTGCCGCCGAAGGCAGGACGAATCTGATAGAGCAGGTTCTCGTACGACCGGCCGCTCTTGGCATCGGTATGGTCGCCTATGACGAGGCTCGTACAGTCGGCCGTGAGCCCGCTGCGCAGCGTGGAGGAGACGCGCGGAGCGAGGTCGCGCCCCACCGGCGTCGCACCGAACAGGGCTATCTGGGGTTTCTCCTCTTCGAAGATACCGCAAACCACCGCCGTATGGGGCAGGGTGCGGTACGGAGCGAGCTCCGCATCGTCCGCCAGCCAGAGCGTATCGGCTCCGTAGCGTCCGACAATCTTATCCATCTCCTTGAGTTCGTGACCGAGGGCGAGCGCTTCCAGTTTGCACCCGAGGCGGTCGGCCAGTTCGCGGCCTTTGGTGAGCAGCTCCAGGCTGACATCAGCCACCTTGCCGCCTTCCGTTTCAATATATACGAATACGTTGTTCATCTTACATTCCTCCTCTATCCGAGCGTGTGGCTGGAAATAAGTTCGACCATCAGTGAATCGATATCCCCGTCCGAAGCGGTCAGTCTGCGCGACTCCTTGGCCTGGAATACCACGTTCTCTATCTGTTTTACCTTGGTGGGCGAACCGAGCAGTCCGAGCTGCTGGGGGTCCGCATCGATATCGCCGACGTTCCACTCATTGATTTTCAGGTAACTCTTGGCTTCGAGGAGCTGCATGTAGTAATCCTCGCCGAGCTCCTGCAGTTCGCTGCGGGTACGGGCATGCTTGTACTTCATCACCCGTTTCGCGTTCTGGGGACGGCATTCGGGAGCCGAACCGTTCACCGTCATCAGCATCGGATAAGGCGACGAAACGGTCTCCACGCCATGTTCCAGACGACGTTTGATGACGATGCGGCTGTCGTCTATCGACACGATTTGTTCCGCATAGGTCACCTGCGGAAGACCGAGTTTCTCAGCCACCTGCGGCCCCACCTGCGCGGTATCGCCGTCGATGGCCTGCCGGCCCGCCACGATGATATCGGGCTTTATCTCGGCCAGCGCCCGCGAAAGGGCATAGGAGGTGGCGAGGGTATCCGCACCGGCGAATGCCCTGTCCGTAAGAAGGTATCCGCCGTCGGCACCGCGGAACATGGCATCGCGTATGATATCCGCAGCACGCAGCGGCCCCATGGTCAGGATATATACCGTACTCCCTTCGCACATGTCCTTGATGGTCAGTGCCTGTTCGAGCGCATTCAGGTCTTCGGGGTTGAAGATGGCCGGCAGGGCGGCACGGTTCACCGTACCGTCGGCCTTCATGGCATCCTTGCCCACGTTGCGCGTGTCGGGAACCTGCTTGGCGAGTACAACTACTTTCAACTGTTTTCCCATTAGCTTAACTTTTATTTAGTAACCGAACCGCGTGCGGGCTGCGCCGCACGGGATTCCTTTTAATATCACCGATTTCCGAAAGCTCCTGCCGACACCGCCGCCGACATGCCCCGCCACGGCCCTGCAAGACGGCCCGGCATCCTGCCTTTGCATTGCAACATACTGTATGACAATACTATCTCTACATAGCCGGGATAGCTGCAAATACACCGTTCCAAATTAGGGCCGGATGCAAATTTACTCTTTTTTCCGAGAAAGGTGCATAAACGTCCCGTTTTTTCGGGGCTTTCCCGTCGGCCGACCGTCCATCGGATACGAATACACTAACATCCAGCCACTTAACAAGTCCTCTCAGACCGCTGCCGCTCCGAAAACGCCTCCGGCGCATCCGTATTAGGATTATAATCGTTATATTAGCAAGCTTAAAATCCGGGAATGCGTAAATTCATTGGGGCCATACTATTCCTTTTCTGCATGTTCGCAGACAACGCCGGAGCGCAGGTCAACAAACAGTATTTCGTGTGGGTAGGCCGCGACATGGTTATGGACAGCCGCTACCGGGAAGCGATAGAGACGCTCAACATTCTGCTGCGCGCCGACCCGGACGCCTACGAAGGTTACTTCTGGCGCGGTATCGCGAAGTATCACCTCGACGACCTGCTGGGCGCCGAACGGGATTTCACCCTGACACTCGCAAAAAATCCGGTTTACACCAACGCCTACCAATTCCGTGCACTCACCCGTTCGCGGCTCGGCAACTACGACGACGCGATGAAAGACTTCGACGAAGCCATCGAACTGCGTCCCGATTATCCGGCCCCCTATTACAGCCGGGGCGTCACGAACATCCTCACGGGGCGCTACCGCGAAGCCGTCGATGACTTCAACATGTACATGCGCTTCAACCAGCGCGACGCCGACGCCTACGCCAACCGGGGCACAGCGTACCTCCACCTGCAGGATACGGTCGCCGCATACGAGGACTTCGGCAGGGCCATCCGCACCAACCGGGAGTATCCGCGCGGTTACCTCGAACGCGGTTCGCTCTACATGGAGCAGGGCAGGTACGACGAAGCGCTCGCCGATTTCGATACGGCCGTACGGTGCGACACGTCGTACATACCGGCCTACTTCAGCCGGGCCATGGCCTATTACAGGAAGCACAACCTGCAGGCCGCACTCGCCGATTTCGACCGGGTACTGGAGCTCGACCCGACCAGTTCGGTAACCTACTTCAACCGGGCGCTGGTGCGCACCGAAACGGGTGACTACAACCGGGCCCTGGAGGATTACGACCAGGTAGCCGCCTACTCGCCGGGCAACGTCATCGTCTACTACAACCGGGCCGGCCTCCGCTTCAGACTCGGCGAATTGCAGGGGGCGCTGGAAGACTACGACCGCGCCATCGAACTCTATCCCGACTTCGCCAACGCCTACCTCGGCCGGGCTTCGGTCAAATACCTGCTCCGTGACAGCGAAGGCGCCGAACGGGACCGCAGTGTCGCCGAACGCAAAATCGCCGAATACCGGGCACGGCTCGAAGGGGAAAGCGAAGTCTCCTTTGCCGACACCTCCCGGCAATTCGACAAACTGCTGTCGTTCGACACGCAGCTCTCCGACGGACCGGTACGCAATACGGCAACGGGAACGAAAGAGCGAATAACGCTGCGCCCCTCCTACGGCTTCACCCTCCGTTCGGATGCGGAGCCAGGCCGGGGCCTCATCCTGCACCCCGGAGAGGCCGAGGCGGAAGAGTTCATCGCTTCGCTGGGCGACGCATCGGTCGTCTTCGGATGCGAAGGAAGCGACATGGCGGCCGCCGCCCTCGTCAGGAAGGACGAGGCCGTCTCGGCGGACATCGCCGCCAACGGCAGCCGCTGGCAGGCCTATTTCATGCGGGGCATGACACAGGCGCTGCTGAAACAGTACACCAACGCGGTCGGAGCCCTTTCGACTGCCATCACGCTCTCTCCGCGCAACCCGTTCCTCTACATCGCCCGCAGCGCCGTACAGGCCGAAATGACGGATTTCATCTCCTCCATGGACAACGGTTATTCGCGCATTTCGCCCGAAAGCGACCGTTCGGCCAGGATGCGCGACGCGGCACGGACGTACGACTACGACGAAGCCATCTCCGACCTGAACAAGGCGGCCAAACTCAATCCGAACCTCCCCTGCATCTACTACAACCGGGGCAATCTGTTCGCCCTGTCGGGACGCTTCCCGGAGGCATTCGAGGAGTATTCGCACGCCATCGCCCTCGACCCGGGCCTCGCCGAAGCCTATTTCAACAGGGGCTTGGTACAGATATACATGAAGGATACCCGCAAGGGGCTGCTCGACATCAGCAAGGCGGGCGAACTCGGCATCGGCGAAGCCTACGACCTGCTCCGGCTCTACTCGGCCGCCGGCATGCCGAACGACACGGACAACTGACATAAACCATAAAATATCAAATGAAGAAAAAATGACACAGACAATGCAAAGAAAGCTCAACGACTCGGTCGTGGCAAGATGGGGGGCGCTGATACTCATCGCACTGATGATGTTCTTCGCCTACATGTTCGTGGACGTTATCTCCCCGATATCGTCCCTTTTGGAGACGCAGCGGGGGTGGTCGCCGGACGTTTACGGCACGGTCGTAGGTTCGGAGTATTTCCTCAACGTATTCGTACTTTTCCTGATATTCGCAGGCATCATCCTCGACAAGATGGGGGTGCGCTTCACGGGACTCCTCTCGGCCGGCCTGATGATAATAGGTGCCGGAATTAAACTCTACGGTATCAGCGACTACTTCGTGGGCGGCGGTTTCGGCTGGGAATTCTTCAATTCATTCTGGCCCTCGATGCCCGGCAGCGCAAAGGTGGCATGCATCGGTTTCGCCATCTTCGGATGCGGCGCTGAAATGGCGGGCGTGACGGTTTCGCGAGCCATCGCACGCTGGTTTGACGGCAAGGAGATGGCGCTCGCCATGGGTGTGGAGATGGCCATTGCACGCCTCGGCGTGACGGCCGTCTTCTTCCTCTCGCCCCGTCTGGCCGCAATCGCACCCGAAAGCGTCGTGCGCCCGGTAGCGGTCGTAGGCGCCCTGCTCTGCATCGGCTTTCTCACCTTCCTCGTCTTCACGTTCATGGACCGGAAACTCGACCGGCAAATGGGTAACATCGAAGAGATAGAGGAGGACAAATTCAAGGTAAAAGACCTCGGCAACCTCTTCGGAAGCAAAACCTTCATGATAGTGGCATTCCTCTGCGTGCTCTACTATTCGGCCATCTTCCCCTTCCAGAAGTTCGCCGTTCCCATGCTACAGAACACGCTCGCCATCTCCAGCCAGGAGGCTTCCGACCTCTTCGCATGGTTCCCCATCGGAGCGATGATACTCACGCCGCTCCTCGGTGCATTCCTCGACTTCAGGGGCAAGGGAGCCACGATGCTCATTCTCGGCGCCATTCTGATGTGTGCATGCCACCTCACTTTCGCGCTCGTCCCGTTGACCAAGCCCATCGCCTACATCGCCATCATTCTGCTCGGCGTGTCGTTCTCGCTCGTTCCCGCCGCCCTGTGGCCTTCGGTACCCAAGCTGGTGGACGGCCGGTACCTCGGTTCGGGCTACTCGGTCATCTTCTGGATACAGAACCTCGGTCTGTGGGCCTTCCCGCTCATCATCGGCAAAACGCTCCAGGCTACCAACCCCGGTGTATCGGAACAGATACAGGCAGGCGTGGAGGGCGTAACCTACAACTATACGGTACCGATGCTTGTCTTTGCGAGTCTCGGTGTCCTCGCCTTCTTCCTCGGCATCTGGCTCAAACGGCTCGACACGAAGAACCACTACGGTTTGGAACTGCCCAACGTCAAAAAGTAAGGAGACCGTCCACACAACAGCGAGGGGAAACGTTATCCGTTTCCCCTCGCTTTGCATCTATTGTCCGGGCAGGCCGCCCGATTCGTTCCGGACACGGTCCGTAGAGCATCCTCCGCCGACCGGCCGTCACCCGCTCAGCGGCGATGCCTTCCTCTGGACTTTCCCGGCTGCCTGTCCGGTGCTCCGCCCTGCTTTCCGGCCGCGGCCTGCCCCATCGGATGCAGCCTGCCGGTACCGAACTCGATGGTTCCCACCAGTTCGAAATCCAGCAGTTTGCGGGCAAGATCGGCATTTTTCACCCGAATGCGCACATTCTCTCCTAGCGTAAGGGTGCGACCGGTACGGTGACCGCGCAGGGCATAATTCTCCTCGTCGAACGAATAGACATCGTCGGTTATATCCCGTGTGGAGACCATGCCTTCGATATGCGTATCGTCGAGCTCCACATAGACGCCCCACTCGGTAACGCCCGATATGACGCCGTCGAACTCCTGTCCAATCTTGTCCTCCATGAACTCCACCATCTTATACTTCACCGATGCACGCTCCGCCTCGGCAGCCACCACCTCCATATCGGAGGAGTGTTCGCACTGCTCGTTGTAGAACGCCACGTCGGGCGACTTGCCGCCGGCAAGGTAACGGGCGAGCAGCCGGTGTACCATCATGTCCGGATAACGGCGGATAGGCGAGGTGAAGTGGGTATAGTAAGGAAACGCGAGTCCGTAATGTCCGATGTTGTCGGTCGAATAGTAGGCTTTCGCCATGGAGCGGATGGCGAGCGTCGAGATGACATTCTCTTCGCTTTTGCCCTTTATCTCCTTGAGCAGCCTGTTAATCTCGCGCGAAATCTCCTTTCCCTTGGCGTCCGGTTTGAAATAGTAGCCGAACTTGAGGATGAAGTTGCTGAAACGCTCCAGCTTGTCGGGGTCGGGCTTGTCGTGCACGCGGTAGACGAACGTCCGCTCCGCATTGGCACCCTTGCCCCGTTTTTTCCCCACAAACTCGGCCACCTTGCGGTTGGCCAGCAGCATGAACTCCTCGATAAGCTGGTTGGCCTCTTTCTGTACTTTGAAATAGACGCCTGTGGGTTTGCCTTGCTCGTCGAGGGTAAACTTCGCCTCCTCGCGGCCGAACGTGATGGCGCCGTTGCGGAAACGCTCCGCACGCATCTTCTGGGCAAGCATGTTCAGCGTGAGCACCTCCTCCCTGAAATCCCCCTCGCCGGTTTCGATAATGCGCTGCGCCTCCTCGTAGGTAAAGCGCCTGTCGGAACGGATGACGGTACGGCCCAGCCATTCGTTCATGATATTCAGGTCGGCATCCATCTCGAACACGGCCGAGAAACAGAGTTTCTCCTCATCGGGCCTCAGCGAACAGAGGTAATTGGAGAGTTTCTCCGGCAACATCGGTATCGTACGGTCCACCAGATAGACCGAAGTGGCGCGCTCACGGCCTTCGGCTTCTATGATGCTCTCTTCCTGCACATAATAGGTGACATCGGCAATGTGTACGCCCACTTCCCATCGGTTCTCCCCTACAGGACGTATCGAGAGCGCATCGTCGAAATCCTTGGCATCGGCCGGGTCGATGGTAAAGGTCGTCACTCCGCGGAAATCGCGCCGCCGGGCTATCTCTTCGGCCGGTATCAGCTCCGGAATGGCATCGGCCGCCTTCTCTACCTCCTCCGGATATTTATAGGGCAGGTTGAATTCGGCGAGGATGGCATGCATTTCGGTATCGTTGTCGCCCGCCGGACCGAGCACGTCGATGATTTCGCCCGTAGGCGACTTGGTGTCTGCCGGCCACTCCTTTATCTTCACCACGACCTTGTCTCCGTCGTGGAGTTCCATCCCTTTGGTATAGACGAATATGTCATAGGGCATCTTGCGCGAATCCACCCGCACGAAGGCGTGGTTGCGGGTAAGTTCCACCCGGCCCACGTACTGCCTGTCGGCCCGCTTCACGATTTCGGTTATCTCTCCTTCCGGGTCGCCGTTGCGCTTGCGGCGGATGACGACCAGTTTCACCACGTCGTCCTGCAGCGCATGATTCGTATTGCGCCCGTCGATATAGACATCCTTATCAAAGCCCTCTACTTTAACGTATGCGGCTCCGGAAGGTACGAGGTCCACGACCCCTTCGTAGGAAGGCATCTGCGAGGTGCTCAGCCTGTATTTCCCGGGGAGGGCTTCCACAACCACTCCCTCCTTTACCATGGCGTCCACAATCTCTTTGGTGCGGTAACGCCCCTCCTTGTCGTTTCCGCCGCTGGCCGCAGCAAGGTTCTTTATCGTGTACTGCTTGCCCGGAAACGAGCGGAACAGTTCCGCTATGACGGCGCTGCGGTCGGCGCCACGCCTCTTCGGGGTCCCCTTCGGCCCCCCTTCAGTCTTCTTCTTAGACATATCATCGTTATTTCTCGGCCCAAAGGTACACATAAAAAACGGGTTATCGCCACCACCCGGCGCAATAAGGCCCGGAGAGAGACCATTTTACGCCGGACTTGGAAAGATTCGTCGGGCCCGGTACGAAAAAGGCAGAATAATTGCATATCTTTAAAAATCGGGAAACAGACATCATACATGAACAGAGACAACAACAAGCGGCTCTCGCGGACGGGCCGCATCCTTTTGATAAGCGGCATCGCGGTCGCCGTTCTACTGGGCGCATGGTTCGGCATACAGGCGTGGTTGGGTCGCGAAGTGACGAAACTACTGGAGAGCGAACCGCTCAACCTCGACGGAAGCGCCTACATAACCGACGTCGGCAGAGTACGGGTAGACCTCGCCCGACGGAGCGTCACCCTGCACGGAGTCAGCGTAAAGACACAGAAGAACTCCCGTACACGGAAGCAAGGCCCCGTGCCCGTTCTCGAGGCCCGTGCCGAAAAGGTAAGCGCATCGGGCATCCACTATCGTAAGGGAAGGGATACCGTACCAGGGGCACTGCACATACGCAGCCTCGAAGTCACCGCTCCCGAGGTGATATTCGAGGGCGTTCCCTGCCCCGAAGGGGACACCTGCCGTACCGCTGCTGCCGGAAAGAGGAACAAGCCAATGAAAATCGACATCGAACGTTTCGGAATAAGCGGAGCCACGATACACGCCGGCATCTGGGAAGGGAGCGAAAAGAACAATTTCACCGCCGAAGGCCTCGACCTGACGCTGCTGCGCCTGTCCTTCGGGAGCGGGATACCGAAGGAGACGCTCCGACAGGCGGACAGCGTTCCGGCCGGCGTCTCGGCCGTCAGCCTCTCCGTCCGAACCCTCGCCTACGTTTTCAAGAACGGAGCACTTAAGATGGAGGTGGACACCCTCTCGCTGGATTCGGGGAAAGGAATCCTTTCGGCCGGACGGCTGGCCCTGCTCCCGCAGTACGACAAGTACCAGTATGCTGTGCGCGTGGGCGACCACACCGACTGGGTGATGCTCGACGTGCGGGAGATAGCCTGTTCAGGTGTCAGCCTTCCCTATCTCTCCGGTCACGACATGCTGCACGCCGACTCGGTCAGCGTGGGGAGCGTAGAGATAGACAGCTACAAGGACCGCAACCAGCTCCAGTCGCCTGCATTCCGGCAGATGCTCTACACATCGGTACAACGTATCCCCGTCGGCATTGATTTTCCCGTCATCGACGCCCGCGGCATCAACATCCGCTACGAGGAGGTATCGAAAGGGGCCACCGTACCCGGCGTCGTCACCTTCACCGACATGGACGCCCGGATAACCGGCCTGACGAACCGACCCCAAAAGCCGACACAGCAATATCGAATTTACGCCGAAGGGTACATGTTCGGCGGAGCTCTCGTCAAAACCACCCTCTCTCTCCCCGCCGACAGCAGCAACGACCGCTTTTCGCTCAAGGCGGAGGTAGGACCCATGTCGGCCACCATCGCCTCGCCGGTCACCGAACCCATCGCCAACGTTCGCATCGTATCGGGCGACCTCCATTCGGTGAACGTGGAGCTCTCCGGAAGCTCCGTCAAGGCGCAGTCGGTCGTGGACATGCGTTATAACAACCTGCAAATAGCCATTTTGCACAAGAAAGACCCCGAACGGGAACGGGAATTGCTCACCACCATCGCGAACGGCATGGTACTGCACCGGGACAATCCCGAAGGCGGCAAACTCCGCATCGGGCACGGCTTCTATGAACGCGACCCGCAGAAATCGTTCTGGAATTATCTCTGGAAGACCTCCTTCGCCGGCGTCACGGATATCGTAATGTAATCCCCCGCCGGCGGACGAAACTTGCGGATGCCTCCGCACGGGCCGGCCAAGCAAATTCAGGGGCGGGAACAGTTTGTTCCCGCCCCTGAATTCATCTGCGCTTTCCGACCGGAATCACCGCTCCCGACGGGCCTCCCGACGGCGCTTCATCTCGGCCCGAAGCACGTCGAGCTCGCGTGTGGTCTGCCCCGCCATGGAGGTGTTCTCCTCCGCACGGCGGATAAGATACGGAAGCACGTCCCGTACCCGGGCATAAGGCACGTACTTGACCACGTTGTATCCCGCGGCCGCCAGATTGAAAGAGATATGGTCGCCCATGCCGTGGAGCTGGGCGAAGAAGATACGCCGGTCGTTGCGTTCCAGCCCCTTCTCTTCCATCAGCCGTGCAAGTCGGTAATTGCTCGTTTCGTTGTGGCTGCCCATGAAAATCTCCATCCGGTCGATATGCTCCACCGCGAACGCCACGCCTTCGTCAAAATTGGCATCGGTGGCCTCTTTCGTGGGGCATATCGGGTCGGGATACCCCATTGCTGCAGCCCGTGCACGCTCCTCCTCCATATAAGCGCCGCGCACGAACTTCACGCCGGCCACACAATCCGCTTGCCGGACATCTTCGTACAGCCTGCGCAGATAGGGCAACCGGTCGCAGCGGTACATCTGGAGCGTGGCGAATACGATGGCCCGTCCGCCGTTGTACCTGTGCATGGCCTCCTCCGTCAGCCGGTCCACCGCATCCTGGAACCGGACATCTTCGGCATCGACGAGTATCCGCACCCCATGCCTGTGAGCCAGAGCGCAGAGCGCATCGAAACGCGCGGCGAATGCATCGAATCCGGTACGCTCCGCAGCCGTGAGCGTCTCCGGGTGCTCCGATGCCTTGGCCAGCAGGGTATCCGTCGTAAGCGTCGAAGGCTTGAACACCGCGTAGGCAACGTTCTTGTTACGAGCGGCATACTCTATCGAACGTTCGGTCTCGGCGAAAACCGCCTCAATTCCCACGGGCGTCTGTTCGCTCTCGGCCGAGTAGTCGAGAGCCGCCTTCACACCCGCCCGTTCGAGACCGTCCACCGTCGGCCCGCACTCCTCGAGCGTCTCTCCGCCGACGAACTGCCGGTAAAGGGTCGGTTTCACAATCCACCCCATCGGCAGATGCAGCCGGGCAGCCGCACCGCACGCCCGCTTGCCGGCCTTCACGAGGCCGGGCCTCTTCATCATACGGAAGAGCATGAGGGCGTTCCGCATCTCACCGTCGCTTTTACGGGCGAATGCGGTCTTGGTATCGTTGAAATCCAACATGGCCGTCCCCTATTTCTCGCCGAGGAACGGATAGCGGAAATCCGTCGGGGGAACAAGCGTCTCCTTGATGGCCCGCACATTCGTCCAGCGTATCAGGTTGAGGGCGCTGCCCGCCTTGTCGTTGGTACCCGAAGCTCGTGAACCGCCGAAAGGCTGCTGCGACACGACAGCCCCCGTAGGCTTGTCGTTGATATAGAAGTTGCCGGCCGCATAGCGGAGTCTCTCCATCGCGGTCGTTATCGCCGCGCGGTCGCGGGCGAAGATGGAACCGGTCAGAGCATAGGGCGAAGAGGCGTCGCACAGGTCGAGCGTCTCCTCGTATTTCGCATCGTCGTACACGAAGACGGTGATGACCGGACCGAACAGCTCCTCCACCATGGTCTTGAACTTCGGGTCGGTGGTGACGATGACGGTAGGTTCGATGAAATAACCCACGGACTTGTCCCCCCTGCCGCCGAATACGACCTCGGCGTCGGACGAATGTTTCGCATACTCGATGTTCGCCATGATGTTGTCGAACGAAGGTTCGTCGATGACGGCATTCACGAGATTGGTAAAGTCGCGCACATCGCCCATCTTCACCTCCCGCAGCATATCCCCTATTTCGGAACGTATACTGCCCCAGAGCGATTTCGGGATGTATGCCCTCGAAGCTGCGGAACACTTCTGCCCCTGATACTCGAACGCGCCGCGCACAATGGCCGCTGCCACTTCCGTCGTCGGGGAAGAAGGGTGTACGAAGATGAAGTCCTTGCCGCCCGTTTCGCCCACGATTCTGGGATAGGACTTATAGCCCGCGAGATTGGCGCCGATTTGCCCCCAGAGGTAGTTGAAGGTCGCCGTCGAGCCGGTGAAGTGGAAGCCGCCCAGGTCGGGACTCGCCGTTATCACCTTGCCCATCAGGCTCCCCTGGCCGGGGACGAAGTTCACCACGCCATCGGGCAGGCCCGCCTCGCGGAATATCTGCATTACGAGATAATTGGAGTAGAGGGCGGTAGTCGAAGGCTTCCATATCGTCGTATTGCCCATCAGCACGGGCGACATGTTGAGGTTGGAAGCGATGGCCGTAAAGTTGAACGGCGTGAGGGCGAACACGAAACCCTCCAGGGGCCGGTATTCCATGCGGTTGATGACTCCTTTTTCCGAACAGGGCTGGTCGGCATAGATATCTCCCGCGAAGAAGTTGTTGAAGCGCAGGAAATCCACCAGTTCGCACGGGGCGTCTATTTCGGCCTGGAAAGGATTTTTACTCTGGCCGAGCATCACCGAGGCATTGACGAGGTAACGATATTTCGTGGCGATAAGTTCCGCCGCACGCTGCAGGATGGAGGCGCGTTCCACCCACGGCATCCGGGCCCACTCGCGGTGGGCCTTCATGGCAGCCTCTATCGCCATCCGCACCTCCTTCTCTCCGGCCTTGTGATAGGTAGCGAGTACATGTCTGTGGTCGTGCGGCATCACCACTTCGCCGGTATCACCCGTGCGTACCTCGCGGCCGCCGATAACGAGCGGTATCTCCCACTTCTCGGATGCGAGCCGGTGGAGTGCCTTTTTAAGTTCCGCCTTCTCCTCCGAACCGGGAGCGTATCCCTTCACCGGTTCGTTACACGGCTTCTGAAATTTGAATAGAGCGTTGTTCATAAAATAGTAGGTTAGAAATTTAGAATCCCTCAAATTTAACCTTTTTTCGGATATACGGAACGCTCCTTTCCGCTTTTTTCAGAGATACGCCGCAACCGCCGCCGGACATGCCCTCCCGCGGCACTCCCCCGTCACCCGCAGGGACGGACCCTTTTCCCGCGCAGGACGCCCCGAACGGTACGGCATCACGCCTCCCCGGAGCGGGGGTAAACGATATCCTTCACCTGTTCGATGACCTTCCGCGCCGCCTCGTATCCGATGTCGAAAATCTCCCTGCCCTTGTCGAGCTGGGTATTGCCGTAGATGGAGAGCCCGTCGGGTTCTATCAGTATGTCGGCATTACGCCGGTCGTGGATGACGTTGCAGTGCGACATCAGGTGATAGGTGCGCATCAGGATACCGAATACGTTGTGGCGGTAATCCCTGTCGGGCACGATTTTGCTGAGGTTCTGTTTCGGCGGGGTTTCACCGCCTCCTCTGAACTGGGTCAGCGCCTCGGAGATGCCGAAGAGTCCGATCATCGCCGTGACGAAGCTGATGCCAGCCATGAGGTTGAGGTTCCCGAAGGTGTAGCGCAGTTCGCCCGTCGACGGGTCCATGCCCACCATGCTGATGAGGATGCCTATGGTTCCCGCCATGATGCCTTTGATGGGATCTCCTCCGCCGATGCTGCCGATAAGGAGGATGCCCATCAGCGCGAGCAGGAAGAAGTCACGCGGCGAGAATTTGAGCGCGAAGTTGGCGATTATCGGCGCGGCGCAGGCCAGCACTGCCACTCCAACCATTCCCGCAAAGAGCGAGACTGTCGTGCAGAGGCCGATCGCTTTGCCGGCTTCGCCGCGCTGCGCGAGCGGGTAGCCCTCCATTCCCGTGGCGATCGCCGCAGGCGCTCCAGGGATGTTGAGCAGGATCGCCGTTATCGCTCCGCCGTAGACCGCTCCCACAAATACTCCGCACATGAGCGCGAGCGCGTTGTTGAGCTCCCACGAGAAGGTGAAGGAGATGAGCAGGGAGACCGCCATCGTGCCGGAGAGGCCAGGGATCGCTCCCACCCAGATGCCGGCGAAGACTCCGGCCCAGACCAGGGCCATCACCTGCCAGTCCATGAAGGGAATCAAAAAGTATTGAAGATTCTGTAACATATCGGTATACCCCCTACGGAAGGATCACAAGGAAGACGTAACGGAAGATCGCGACGAGCACCGCCATCGCGGCCGCCGAGATGACGAACGACTGCCAGATATATTTGCCGCGGTGCAGGTAGATCATGCCGGCCACCATAAAGACATAGGAGGAGGGGCTGAAGTGCAGGCGCGGGAGCGCTATGCAGTAGGCCAGCAAAAGCGCGAGGATGACGATGACGTCTCTGGGGAGAAGGTATCTGAATACGTTGGGAGAGTCGGCCGTCGGAGCCTCTTTTTTGCATGATTTATAGATACATATCGCTCCGCAGATTATGATTATGGTCGAGGCCAGCTTCGGAAATACCGAGGGCGAGGAGAGGTTTTCGCTGGTCATGCCAAGCGCGAAGTAATACCCCAAAACTCCGAATACCGTCGCGATTATCGCAAAGGCCGTCTCTCCGGGCTTTCTGTGCCTCTCCGGCACGTAGCTTGAGAGATCGCGCGCCTCTTCCTTCTCTATCTCCGCAACTGCCTCGAGATCCTTAACTGCCTGATTCTCTTCGGGATTGCTCATTTGATCATTAAACCTCCGTCTTTTGTTTCGCTTCTCGCATCGCTCTTTGCCGATGTTTTAAACCGCGCCTAAAATCTCAGAGATTATGCTCTTCAAAATACTTTTTGGAATACGCGAGGCAGCGCCGCGCGTGTTCGGC
>ERZ827168.3194-NODE-3194-length-17184-cov-22.788721_pt1 | contig 17184 bp, 14 predicted proteins | sample MGYA00519868_ERZ827168 | MGnify/ENA primary metagenome ERZ827168 (study PRJEB31778, sample SAMEA3449271) | human gut metagenome | biome: human gut; feature: human-associated habitat; material: faeces | place: United Kingdom | collected 2010/2012 ...
CAAAGATACTGGTTTAGGCCCTCGTCTCAAGGACGTGCGTCACCGGAGGCTTACGCATAATACGGATAAATGACATATTATTTGTTTGTCTAATACGGATAATATGCAAATATTATGACCTTTTAGTATGGATAATTATCAATGATTGTAAATAAAAACGCCGGCCATTGTGTACCTTTGGAAATCCCTGAAAATAGTCAACCCCTGACCGGGATAAGACCTGGGAAGACAACCAAAAACAGAGATAACGACGAAAGTCAACCTTTACCAGTAATAACCTTAAACCAGAGTCCTAAATCCGGAAATGACATATTAGGTAAATTGGAAGATTTAGTTAACTACTAGTGAACATCAATTCCGTCGAAATACAGTTCTGATATTACCGTGTCATCATATTTTTCCCCAGGATATACATCCAGTATTTCAAATTTCAAAGTCCAAGGATCCTTGTTAGTTGTACGAGGACCATAACCTACCGTGCCTATCTCAAAGAATTGTATGCACCTGGTGTCTTCTAGCTCCAGGATAGCATACTCTTTACCGTTGTAGTAAACTTTTAGACTCTTGATGCGGTTATTCGCTTTCCATATACTCTCATTCTTAACATGACCATTAAGAATCTTTACGCTAGTGATCCTTGGGCAGGTAGCAGGGAATTGGTATATGATGTATTCACCAATACCATTTCCATCGACTCCTTCTGCCCAGACTGATTCATGGTTGAAATCGTGAGCATTTTCAGCATTATAGGTGAAATTATTTGTTGGTGCAAGGACGCTGGATGCACTGACAGCATCAATAACACCACCACAATACCAGCTGCACGCAGGACTATACAAATCCGTATATACAGATGACATCTCGAACTTGGCGATTTCCTCGTTGGTATATTTCCCCGAATCGATATCCTCATATAGGTTTTCGTACTCGGCATAGCTCATAATGGGAGCATCCAAGATCTTAGATGGCTTGATATGTGGCACCTGTGCATTAACCGCAATGGAAGAAATACAGATGCATACAAGTGAAAATATGTAATTGCAAAATCTCATAGTAAATCCCGATTTGTCGGTGTAAATATAGCAAATTTGCAGCAAATTATATCTGACCTGACATAGTTAATTTGATAGCATTCTTATCCGTCTCTACAACTTGTCTATGGATCTTCCTCTAAATAGTGTCAATTTTTGAAACAGCAAAATGTTTGTATAAGTATATGCGACAGGATGTTGACGCTCGTCAGGGCCTTAATCTAATGTTCGAGATCCTGGACTCCAATATACTTGTAGGCGAGAGTACCTGAAGGCCCTCTGCGGTCTTTGTTCGTTAAAGAATCATTATAATGCTTCCGGCGAGCAAGAGCAGACATCCCAGAATGGTTTTCCACGTAAAGGATTCGCCGAGAAAGATGACTGCGAAGATAATGGTAAGTACCAGACTGCATTTGTCGATGGGCACGACTTTGCTCACATCGCCGTTCTTTATGGCGTAAAAATAGCAGAGCCACGATGCCCCTGTCGCGATTCCGGAAAGTATGATGAATAGCCAACTCCTTGACGATATGCTACTTATCATTGCCCCAAGGCTTTGGCCAGGATGCCCTATCCTGTGCGCGACTATTACTACTGCCCACGCCATAATGACGACCACCACCGTTCGGATGGCAGTGGCGAGATTCGAATCCACACCATCGATCCCTATCTTGGCCAATACGGCCGTGGCCGCAGCGAAAACCGCTGAAAGAATTGCAAATATGAGCCACATACGTTTCATTTTTTCTGCTCCCACTGAAAATTCTGCAAGCCTGCGCCGATCTCGAAGTGCAGCTTCGCTATCCCCATATCCATCTGCGTGTATCCCACGAACGGAATCCCTTTCACACGAATGGACACCTTCGGCAATTCGCCCTCGTCCGCCCCGAGATACTCGATGAAGAATTTCTGCTGGTTTATCGCCGTAGGGGCCAATAGGGCCGCATCGACGCCTCTTTGAAACCAGTCCGGAGTGCTTGCGCCGGCATTGCTCACCTCCCCGGCACTCTTGCCTTTATGTGGTGAGCCCTGTGATTGGCCATAACCCAGAGCGATGTAGCAGGCTATTTTTTCATCCTCGTCCAGCGCATAGGTGCCGCTGATTTTCCGGTAGCTCAATCCTGCCCAGCACGAATTTAGTCCCAGTTGCTGCGCGAGCAGTACGAGACCCTCTCCATAATAGCCAATCCGCTCGTCCAGATCCTTTTCGCGCTTGCCCGCCATTACCAGGTAGTTATTTACGCCCTCGAATTTGCCGTATGCCATCGGGCCGCTGAATGCCTTCGGTTCGTTCGTAATCAACTGGATATGAAGCGAGGCTTGTCGATTCGCCTGAGCTATGGCTTCTTCCAGGCGTGCAAGTGCCGTTTCGTCGATAGGATCGGGGCGATAGCGCCGCACGGAATGTCGATTCTGTATAGCTTCGATAAGTGTCATAATTGGCATCAAATATAGTTAATTTTATTGTCCACAAACAATAAATCTTGGATTCTTTTTTTGCGATCTGAATGGTATACTTACAAGTGGCCCCCCAATAGCCATTACGGCAATCCGGGGGGCCACGTTTCAAATATAGGAATTGACTTTATTTCTTGATGCTTCTTACTGCATATCCTAATGCGCATCCACCTTCAGCCTGCAGAAGGAAAGAAGTTGGCGATTGGTTCACGTTATATCTTCCTAGTCCGCCGTCGTATGTCGTGGAGGTAATGTAGAACACGTGAGCGAGATTTCCATCAGGGGCGAGCGTGCCATCGGAATTACCATATCCTACGCCACACGCACCGAATCCTGAAAGATTAAAACCACCGGTAGGATATTCGAAATACTGAGTCCATACGTCCCAGCCTACTGTCTTGAGTTTGGAACCTACATCCGGATAAGAACTCTCGGACAGATATGCTGTGAGCGCACTGAACTGATCATTAGAAGGAATGGTGAAGCCTACAGGAGAGATGTTGTCAGTGAACGCTCCGTCTTTGTACCCGCAAGCTATGGCATTGTATAGGAATGCCAATTCAGGGAAACAAGACTCGCGGTATGCTGCACTGCTCATCCAAGTTTCAGAATCATTTACTCCGGTGGCAATAGCGACTCCATCTTTTGTCTTTGTAGTGCGCAAATCTGAGCTCATCCAGTACTGTGTTCCTATTTTTACTATTCCATAATGATTCCCGTCTGCATCTACGCAAGTGTCTTCCTCTATCTGGGCTTTGTCAAGTCCGTCAATAGTTTCCACTAATTTGAACTCTCCGTTTTTATTAATGCTTAAGTACTTGAGTTCAGACGCTTTGCGAGCTCCATTACTATAAGACGAAATCTTATTTGAAGAAAGATCAAATGAAACGCTGCCGGCGTGGATGTTGCCTTCTTTTGACACGAAATCGTTCGTAGGGATTCCGTTAGAAAGGACTTGATCCAACACATTAAGTACAAGTCCTCTTGTAATATCCGCTTGATTTCCGTTCATCGGGTATGCTACGATGGCTTGATTGTCGATTCCTTCTCCGCTCAGATACTCTCTGCATATCTGGGCTACCTGAACATCACCATACATCACCTTGAGAACTCTTGAGTTCTTGAATGCATCTATGCCAGGAACTTCAAATGCTTTAGGCATTTCTTCAGGAGCAGGTGCTGCCTCTTGTTCTACGCGGACTCTTTTGCTTACATCTTCGAGTTTGACGGTAATCACAGAATTGCGACCTTCCTGAACTTTATTCTCATCTACAGTGACATATACTGTTTTATCTTCCTCTTTCATGTGAATCCACTTCTGGTCTCCATCTATTACGGATATTGTGTATCCAGGTTTGTTCGCCGTGATTTTGAAAGACTTGGTGTCTCCTTCATAGCTGAACAGAAGCTCCTTTTCCGAAAGGGACAATTCTGCTTCTTTTACTTCTTCTGTGTTTCCGGAGTCTGACTTTTCGCACGAAAATGCGAGAAATAGAGACAAGACTCCTAAGGTGATTAATTTTGTTCTTTTCATAATTAATTATTTTTTAGTGTATTTGTTATTTTTCTCCTCTTTTTTGCTGTCGAGTTACTACTTTTTCACATAGAGTATTGTATATGGACTGGTCATCCGTATCGGACGAACATTTAAGCGTGTATACCATACAGTCTCCTTGATAATACGCGATAGGATAATTGTCCATAATGCCATAATCCGTGAATGCCTTTATGTAATCCCAAAATCTCTCTGCTCTATAGTCAGCAGTGCTTTTCTTTAGAGCTCTTTCGTCATATTCCATTTCGAGAGACATCCCTGAATTGATGGCAGTGCGAATAACAGAATCGAAAAAAGATTGATAATCAGGTTTCTTTTCTGGGAAAAAGTAATTTGGCTGAAGAAATGCCTTGTCGAAATGCATAGCACGCCATTCTGTCATTCCGTCGCTTCCCCAGTAAGGTATCCAGTAAAACTTGCGACCTTTCGACTTGATGTAATCTGCTACGGATGGGAGATACTGTCTGTTATTCGTCAGCTGTTCGGCGACGAAATAGAATCCATCGAATGACAAGTATTTTAGATTTAGTGCTGCCACTTTGTCGATAACACTATCTATATACCATGCAGAAGCATCTATCCTGTCTTGACTTAAGGTGAAATTCATATTTTTCCCGTTAAGCTCTCCCCAGTTTTGCTGCCTGTAAAAGGCGGCAGGAACGAAGATGACCAGTCTGCGTTTGTACTTGGGCGAGCCAATTCTTCCGGCAGTTTTCGATATAACCTTGTCCAGTCTTGCAATTGGCCCGTTTTCATCAAAATAGTCATCCATAACTTTCTGCCAATCCTCCTTTCTCGCGCCTATGCTTCCGTCTCCCACGGAGTCGAACCCGCTTTCGAAGTACCTTCCGTTTCCGACAGTCATCTCGAGGAATAAGAAAGTGTCGAATAGCCAGTGCTCTTTTCCTTGCTTATCTGTCCACGAGACATAGGCTTGCAGTTCCTCATCCGTCCATTTGGTGGAACGGTGGCTACCTCCATAATACATCAGGCTCATATCGTTTATTTCGCCCTCACGCATATAGATTTCATCGTTATCTTCAGTATAGTTGGCGACTATAAGGTAGCGATACTCATTAGACTTGTATTCGAGGTAGATCGGTATGACTTCCCTTAGATCGAAGGTGTTCTGGGTGGACTGAGGGCGTAGCATCCTTACGCCTTCATTCAGTTCCAACTCCACGTCCACTTTATCCGGTACGCTTCCTATAGGAAAGTCAATTATGATTTTCCTGGATGAATTGTCCAGCGTTACTTTCTTCGGGACTAATTCACCTTTTATAGTTACCTTAAGTATAAGGTCGGTAGAATTGTCCGAAGGAGTCGCTGTTACCTTATCCTTAGCACAGGAAAATAGTAAAAGTAATAATGATAGGAAATAGATATGTTTCATTGCTCTATTCTAAAACAGGTATTAGAAGCACGGCATCTCGTTTTTCTTGGACTTCGATGCCATCATTATTGGAAACGAGCTTTATGGGAAGTATATACTTTTTTACTCCTACGCTCTGGTATTTTGAAAGTATGGTCCCGTCGAAGGTGATGGTACTATTTCTATAAACCGTCGATGGAGATAATTCAAAATTAGTCTTGGAAATAGTATAGCATACATCCGGAAGTAGTTCGAATGAGGTCCCATTTTGGGCATTATACTTATCCACCATCTCGGAATCTACCACTATCTGCGCACTCGCCGATACATCTCCTATTCCGGATTTATAGACTGAAATAGTGAAGTCGGCATAATCCTTTTTGTTCACGAATACGTCTTCGACTCCTGCTTGAACTATGTATAAAGTATCCGGAACCATACCTTCGAGGCGATTGTCTTCACAAGAAGATATGGACAAAAGGATAATTGGCAATATGTATAATAATCTATGTTTCATATTTTTACCAGCCTTGGTTTTGTGTAAAATTCTTCATTTCGTTGAGTTGTTTCTGCCCGATAGGGAAGAGATAGTGCTTTGTTTCGAAAACTATTGGAAGGCAGATTTTCGATGTCCTTTCCCAAGAGCTTTCGTAGTCTCTAGCCGTAAGGTCAAGGCCATATCTAGCACCATTGGCTTCTTTGTCTGCAATCATCCATGTCCTCAAATCATAGTATCTTAATCCTTCGTATGCCAATTCCACCATCCTCTCTCTTCTGATAATGTCTCGAAGTACTTCTCGATCTGTGAGAGCTTGTGGATATGCAGTTTCGATCTTGACATTTATTCCGGCTCTTTTACGCAACTTGTTCAAATATTTTAGTGCTTCTTCTGCATCGCGCTCCGGCTTTTCGTTGCAGGCCTCGGCATAGTTGAGGTATATCTCGGCCAAGCGCATATAACACCAGGTAAATGAACCCCATACATTTTTTCTGGTGTCAATGGTAGGGTCGGTGTATTTTGTGAACAGGAATCCTGTCTTTACATAGTCTCCACTTTCGTGAGCAAAGGCGGATGTGCCTCCGGTAAAGAATGTTACCGGTTTGTATTCCGGTTTGGTAGCATCCTTATGAATCCAATACATTCCATTGAAAAAGATCGATGCGTAGAATCTTCCGTCTCTACCCTTCATGCTGTTATGAACCTTTATCGGCTTGTCTTTATGGGTAGGGTGGTACCATCCGTCGGTAAAGCCGTCCTCTTCATAACCTGAAGTTGCATCAACTATAGGCGCTCCGTTGCTCTTGTATCCGCTAATAGGGTATTTTCCGCTTTTGGCCATAGGGTAGGCATCTACAAGCTTAAGTGTGGCTCCGAATCCGCCAAGTCCTACTCCGAATACTCTTGGAGGGACAACTCTTTGATTCCAAACTTCTCCGCTTGGATAGTACCTTGCAAATATTAATTCTTCGTTCCACTTCTCGGTGAAGACTTCGCGATATGAATGCATACCTTTCTCTACTGGGTCGGATATCATTTCTTTAGTTTCGTGAAGTGCGTACTGGTTAAGGTCTATAACTGCCTTGGCAGCTTTAGCAGCTTTGTCCCATTTTGAAGGATCCTCTGTTTGAGGAAATATGTGTTTGCCATAATAATTTACCAGGTCTTTTCCATATCCCTCTTTTCCACCTCCGTTGAATAAAGGACGCGCAGCGAAAAGAAGTACGCGTGAGCGCATTCCTAGAGCGGCACCTTTAGTGATGCGCCCCTTCCAAGTAGTAGGGTCCGCCACTTCATTCGGCAGGTCTTCCGCTGCTTTTAGCATTTCGGATTCTATGAAATCCACGCACTCGTCCACGGTGTGTCTATCTATGTCTTCGGATTTGATTTTCATATCCGGAGTGGTGTCGAACCATAGGAAGATGGGACCGTATTGCTTAAAGAGGTTAAAGTAGAAATATGCTCTGAGGAACCTTGCTTCCGCTTTCATCTGTGCTTGCTCCTCGTGGGTAAGTTCAGGACATTTCTCTACATTGTCCATAAAGACGGTAGCTTGGTTGATAGCTATGTAATACTTGTTCCAAGGGTTGAACTTAGGAGTCCATTCGCCTCTTACACCCACGGTAGATTCGTTATAACTACCACTGTTTACGAGTTCGTAGTCCATTTTCTCCCAAGAAAAATATGCATCGTCAGCACAAGGGACAAATGTCTGGTCGTAAGCGAAAATCTCTTCAGGAATCTGACCATAGATACCGGACAGATATCTTTCTGTGGTAGGTCGTTTGCTGAATACTTCCTGTATGGTCATCTGGTCATTGAAATTATGATCTAAGAAACCACACGAAGATAGAAGTGCGAGTGTTATACTGAATATAAGTATTTTAGATTTATTCATATCTCATTAAAAATTAAAGGTTGCTCCGAAATTCACTGCTCTCATGTTAGGGTAAGACGAGCCTTGTGAATTAAGTATTTCCGGGTCCCAAAGTTTGAATTTGGAGATGGTAAAAAGATTGTTTCCGCTTACATAGAATCTAACGCCGGAAGAGTGTAGCTTTTTGCATACATCCTTAGGAAGAGTATATCCTATTTCTGCACTTTTCAATCTCATAAAGCTCTTGTCTATCTGGTTGTGTGTGGATGGAGCCTTATTGTTCTGACTGCCGTTTATCGATAGACGAGGGTACTTGGCATTCGGATTATCCGGAGTCCAGTAGTTCAGCGCTACATCTCGGTGAACATTTGAAAACAACTGGTTGGTATCGGACATATCTATCGTTTCTCCTCCTATGAAACCGGTTACATTACCGATTCCTTGGAAGAAAAAGGCTACATCGAATCCCTTATAGGCTACGTTGAGTCCGAAACCATAGTTTATCTCAGGTATATCTGTTCGTCCTATCGCTACGTAATCATCTGTGTTTATGATTCCGTCACCGTTTATGTCCTTATATTTAAGATCACCCACTCTCGGGTTGTCTATTTGTTTAGGACTATTCGCTATTTCATCTTCGGTCTGGAAATAACCGAGAGCGATATAACCGAATTGTTGATTCCAAGGCTTGTTTATTACATCCTTGTAGGCATAGTTAGGGTGAGGTTGGTCGTCGTAAACTTTTTTATTCCTATTAAAGGTAAAGTTGCCTCTTGCTGAAATGCTCCAGTCGGAGTTGATTCTCTTGTTGAATTCCAACGAAGAGTCGAATCCCATATTCTTCATCTCTCCGAGGTTGAGGTAAGGGTTTACATTTACTCCAAGCACTGATGGAACTGAAGCCCTTTCTATGAATATTCCGCTGCGATGTTCGTGGAAGAAATCCAAATCGAATTTCAAGCAGTAGAACAATTCCATCTCTATGCCGGCATTGAATTTCTTAGCCTCTTCCCACGATACATCCGGTGAACCTGGATAACCTGTTGCCAATCCCGGGAGCGGAGTCATACCTTCTGTGCCGAAGGTGTATCCTAGTACGTCCATCATCTCGGAATTGAATGCAAATCGCCTGTTTCCACCGATTTGGTCATTACCGATAAGTCCGTAAGATGATTTGAATTTGAGAGTGCTGAATATATGTGAAATTGGCTTCCAAAATGGTTCATTGCTTATCATGTAGCCGACAGCTATGGACGGGAAAAATCCAAATCTTTTTTTCGGAGCGAAATTCTCAGAACCGTTATATCCGAAATTCCCTTCTATAAAATAGCGGTCATCGTATGAGTAGGTGGCGCGCCCTGCAATTCCGAGGTTACGATACGGCAGGGACATAATGTAGGAACTTGGGAAATTGTCCGTTTTGTTTTTTAAGTTGAAAAGGAAAAGAGCTCCTACGCGGTGTTTGTCAAATGCCTTGTCGTATGTTAGAGAAGATTCCAAATATATGGTACGAGAACCACTGTTTGACCTATATAAAGTCAAGTAGTCACTTCCGTCATTGTTCTTTACGTATTGAAGTTCGCCGTTCTCATCTCTTCCTATGGCATAGTATGTCGAAGGATTTTTAGAGCGGTTAAGATGTGCGTAGTTAATGGCATCCCAAGAGAATTTGACATTGGCCTTAAGTCCGTCGATGACTGGAGATAAGTCTTGAGTCAAACCGATGAGCGATTGCGCATTGTTGGTGAAAATCTCGCTGTATCCCATAAGGTTCAGGAGATTATATGGGTTTTCGCCTATCGTAGGTCTGGCTACGGTGCCGTCGCTGTATCGTCTAGGAATGGCTATAGGGATAGTCTTGAAGGTGTAAACCCAGAGTATGTCTTTACTATTTGGCTGTCTTTTGACATCGTATTGGTTAGACAGATTCACATTAAGGGTTGTGTGCTCAAATAGCTTGATGTCAACATTTGAGCGGAAGTTGAATCTTGACCAGTTCGAAGACGGATTATAACCAAGCCCTGTGTCCGGGCTGAATATTCCGTTTTCTTTATAATATGAACCGGCTACATAATAGTTGATTCTTTCCGAGCCTCCGGTGACACTGACATTTGCACGATAGCTGCTTGTGGTGTTCTTATATATTTCATCCATCCAGTTCACGTTAGGATAAAGATCCGGATCTGAGCCATTTAGGTATTTTTCCATTGCTTCAGGAGTATAGAATGGCTCGCCATTTCTGTTATCTGCATAGGCGAAATTATACATCTCCATAAATTCAAGCGCATTGGCCATCTTAGGCATTTTAGTGGGCTGAAGTGCACTTGCTTCAATTCTTCCGCTGATAACAGGTTTTTTACCTTCTTGACCACGTCTGGTTGTGATAAGCACTACTCCGTTAGCTCCACGCACACCATATATCGCAGTGGCGGTGGCATCTTTCAGTATGGAGAAAGTTTCAATGTCATCGGCATCTACGAGGTTCAGGTCTCTTTCTATTCCGTCTACAAGGACGAGTGGGCGGTTGTTCGCCCCGAAGGTGCTTACGCCTCTAATCCAAAAGTCCGAGCCTTCTCCCGGTTCTCCACTTCTCTGTACAGCTACTATTCCCGCCATTTGACCTGCGAGAACATTTGAGAGCTTGTTCACGGAATGATTGATCTTGTCGACTTTAATGGTGCTTATGGCACCGATTACGCTTTCTTTTCGCTGCTTTCCATAAGCTACGACCATTACTTCGTCAAGCTCGTTTTTCTTAGGATAGAGTACTACGGAAATATCTTTCTGTCCTGCCACGGTTATGGAAGTTTCCTCGTAGCCAAGCATAGAAAATATAAGCACATCGCCCTTGTTTGCCGTTATGGAAAATTTTCCGTCTATGTCTGCCATAACACCTCTTGTGCTTCCTTTAACCAATACGGTCGCACCAGGTAATTCGAGCCCCGTGTCGTCCTTGATGACACCGTTTAAGGTCTCGACTTTTGGGGATGGTTTTTGTGTCTTTGTATCCGATACCTGTTTTTTCAAAATGATGTTTTTCCCCTGTATGCCATAGTTGATGGATTGGCCTGCCAGAAGGTCGTCAAGAGCTTCTTCCAGACTCTCGGCATCGATACTTACTATCTTGTTAAGATCGATGTCTTCAGTAGCATAGACAAAGGAACATCCCGATTGGGATTTGATTTCGGATAATGCTTCTTTGATCGTAATGTTGTTTCTGTGCAGTGACACATTTTGTCCGCTAAGTCTTGTAGATGCGAAAAGAATGGCCACAATTACGAAGAATAATCTTCTTTTCAAGTCCATTTGAAAGTAAATAGTTGATTATTAGTTAATAAATATAATATATTCCGTTTTGTTTCGAATAGTTGATCTTACCCGTTTGCGATAAGGTATAGAGGATTTCGTCTACGCTTTCAGAAACGTTTTCGAAATAGCCATTGAATTTCAGCTTGGTAGCGTTTTTGTTTTTAATTACGATATTAACGTCAAAACCCCTTTCAAGCTTTTTTGTGATGGAATCCAAACTCTCGTCTTCAAATAAATAGCATCCGGATATCCACGATATGGCACTTTCAATCCCGCCCTTCCTTATCGTAGTTTTTCCACTGTTTTCTACACTTGCGATTTCTCCAGGTGCCATTTCCAGACTGCATTCATTTTCTGAGGTGCTTAAGGAAACCTTACCTTGCACGAGTGCGATTTCTGACTGTTCATCATCCGGATAATCTTTTATGTTGAAAGAGGTTCCGAGATCAGTTACCCTCATTCTCTCTGTCGTTACAATAAAAGTCTTTCTCTCGTCATGTTGAACGTCGAAGTATGCTTCTCCTTCTAGGTGCACAAGTCTTTCCTTTTTGCCGAATTTCGAATCGTATGTGAGCCTTGACCCGGCATTGAGGCGTATTGATGAACCATCGGGGAGGGTAAATGATGCAGTCGATGCCAGTGGCGCTTCGACATAATAATACTGGAGTGGTTTATTACTGTTAGAATAAATGGCTTTCCCTATGAAAAACAGTATTGCACACACTGCGCAGCAAGTGACGAAATGATAGAAATAATTGCTCCTATGAAGCCTGCTTTTTCGCGAAGAATTATTTACTCTTTCTTTGAATCTGTCATAGCCTTGACGTGCGTCGTATTTGTCTTTTTCTTTTTCGGATATGGCGGATACCCAAAGCTCTTTCATATGGTCAAAATATGAAACGTTTGACTCGGATTCGCCGGCCCATTTTTTTAGTGTGGCCAGGTCTTCTTCGCCGATTTCACCCATAAGATAGGAGACTATTAAAGCATCTATTTCATTTTGTTGCATCTTATAAGCTTGATTTCTTTGATATTGACTATTCTTGTCGTCGGGTGTAGGAATAATCATTTTTCCAAGTGTTGCTCTCGTAAAAGTAGACACAGGAATTGTGTTTTCGGGTAGTCAAATTTTACTTTTTTTATTAAATTATTTTTGTTTAACTTTGCGAAGTCGTCGGGTGATTGAATACGATTTCTTTCTGGGTGGAATTAAAGTATGTACTCAATTAGAAGTTTTATGCGAAATCACCTTTTTCTTTTTTTGTTTGTCTTCGTTCCTTTTTTGTTCTCTTGCAGTAGAACAGAACCTCAAGTTACCGTATATGGTACAGGGGATAATGATTATCTTTCACTTATTAAAAAGGGAGGAATCCCTTACTCATTGTGTTCAAGCGTAAGGGAGGCCATTGAAACCGCTCCTGAAAAGACGGGCGTTATGCTTTTATATGAGGGGCCTTCCGATTCCGGTAATGTATTGACGGAAGAGGATTTGAAAAGGATTAAAGAAAAATCCTTACGCGTTTTCGTGGAATGCCCGATCATATATGGGAAGTATGCCAGTGATTTGAAAGATACACTGAAACTTGAGCGAATCGTGGTTAAGGATTCACTTTGTGCGGATTTACCTGCACTTAGTCTTATGTCATTTAATAATGCCATCATTAAAGGTATGCCTGTTAAGCCGGATTCGGTGTTGCTTGTTGCTGCTAAGGTGGCAGGCTTTGACACCGCGTTCTATGGACTTGAGAATACACCTTCTTCTCCGGTTCTGTTTTTTACCGAGGATGGTATTTTGATGGCTACAACACGAATTAGCCAATTTGCACATCAGCGTTTTATGCCGTCGGCTAGAATTAAGGCGCTTCTTGAACATATATATGGCTATGTGAGCGGTAGTGACGTAGAATTTGATGATTTTCATCTGCTTGTAAACCCGGCATATTCCCGTACTGCTCCTTTGAAGAAAAACGCCCGTGCGGAGAGTGTAAAGAGGGGCATTGAGTGGTACTATAATGGACATTTTTTAGTGGATGCCTCTTGGAAAGACGAATATGTAGGACGATATATGGGTGATGGAACTATGCCGGTAGGCCCGGAGGTTCCGGCTGGTTTTGCCAATGGTGATGGCTCTTTGGGAGTACTCGAAGGACATATGTCAAGTATAAATAGTGATGGCTCTCAAAAATATAGATATTGGATGAGGGCTGACGTTCAAGGCGAAAGTGCCTATGCCTTTGCCAGCGCTTCTGCATTATTGGGTAATAGAGAATATGCAAGAGTTTCGGATAATTTGTTAAATTATTCGTTCAATGAATATAGGGATGGAGTAAGAAATGACCCGGCATCTCCTACTTATGGCCTAATCGGATGGGCATATACTCATAAAGGAACTTATTATGGCGATGATAATGCTCGCTATCTTTTAGGAGCGTTGGGCGCGACGGCATATCTAGGCACAGATAAATATGACAGGAAAATCATAGAGGGAATTCTCGGAAATTTCAGAACCAGTGGAACTAATGGGTTTAGAGGAGGCTCTCTTCTTGATGTTGATATTCAGCGTCGTGGTTGGCAAGATTATTATCATTCACCTACCGTTAATTTGCATCCTCATTTTGAGTCTTGGTTATGGGCTTGTTATTTATGGCTTTACGCTCAAAGTGGAGAGAAAGAATTGCTTGAAAGAGTAGAGAGAGGCGTTAGTATGATGATAGCAGGATATCCTGATAATTGGTCTTGGACTAATGGCATTCAGCAGGAAAGAGCTCGTATGATTCTTCCGCTTGCGTGGTTGTACAGGGTAAGCCCTACTCCGGAACATAAACAATGGCTTGATTATATGGCCGGTGAATTATTGAAAAACCAAGTTGAATGTGGTGGAATCCGTGAAGAATTGGGCAATCCATCCAAGAGTTCATTTGGCAAGACTCCATCAAATGAGGCATATGGAATAACCGAGGCTCCGTTGATTTTTGACAATGGCGATCCGGTAGCAGATATGCTTTATACTACAAATTTCGCTTTTGTGGGTCTATGTGAAGCCGCTGCTGCAACAGGCGATGCCAAATACATTCAGTCTGTAAACAAAATGAGCGATTTCCTTACAAGAATACAGGTGAGAAGCGATCAGTTTAAGAGTGTGGATGGTGCTTGGTTCAGGGCTTTTGATTATGATGCTTGGGATTATTGGGCATCCAATGCCGATGCAGGATGGGGGGCTTGGAGTACTTTGACCGGGTGGATACAGAGCTGGATCGTAGGCACTCAGGCGCTGCTTGAAAAGAATACCTCACTTTGGGAATTGGCCAATTCAAAACAACTGCCCGAAGGCCTAGTTGACGACATCTGGTCAGAAATGATAGGAAACGATTAATATGCTCAGCCCATCGGATAATGATTCTCTAGTACAGAGATTAAAAAATGGTGAAGATGCTGCTTATAAGGAACTTTATGAGCAGCATTACACCGTTTTGTGTCATTATGCGGCATCTTTTCTTCAAGATGATGTATTAGCCGAGTCTATAGTAAGTGATGTGATTTATGCTTTGTGGCAAAATCATTCTAGTATTTCTGTGTATTCCTCCATAAGGGCATATCTTATGACGGCTGTAAGGAATAGGTGTCTCAATCATATTAGGAGGACGTCTTGTCAGCCTTTATCTCAAATATATGATCAGATAGTGGATTCGAATGGAAATCCGCTGGGACGAATGCTTGATAGGGAATTGGAAAACACTATAATGGCCGCAATGTCGGGACTTCCTAGCAAGACAAAGTCCGTATTTGAATTAAGTCGTTTTGAGCGTAAAAGCTATGAAGAGATTTCGGCTATTATGAATATGAGTCCTAATACCGTTAAATATCATATAAGCCAAGCTCTTAGGATGCTAAACGAAAAACTGAAAAAGTATTTCGACGGTTGTTAGTCTTTTATCTTGGCCGAATTCAACTTTTAAACGCAATTTTTGAGGAAGAATCTGTGAGATAGACTTAAGCCGCCAAAACAAATGAGTTTGTGACGTTGTTCATCTTTTCATAAGAATAAAAAAGATGGCCAAATCAACTGACTGGCCATCCTTCATATTTAATCCATAGCTTCAAATTTGCTTTTCGGCATCTTGCATTTTGGACACTTCCAGCTTGCAGGAAGTTCTTCGAATGGTGTGCCTGGATAGATACCTTGACTAGGATCTCCTTTCTCAGGGTCATACACGTACCCACATACGGAGCACTTGTACTTGCTCATCTCGTAATCGTCGTACATATTTGATTTTTATTAGAAGTTTTCCTTGTGAATCTCGAAGTATGCCTTAGGGTGTGAGCATACTGGGCAGATCTCCGGAGCCTTGGTGCCTACTACAATATGACCACAGTTGCGGCATTCCCATACCTTGACCTCTGATCTTTCGAATACCTGTGCAGTCTCAACATTCTTAAGGAGTGCGCGGTAACGCTCTTCGTGGCGTTTTTCGATGGCAGCTACTCCGCGGAAACGTGCTGCGAGCTCAGGGAATCCTTCAGCCTCGGCGGTCTTTGCAAAACCGTCGTACATATCTGTCCACTCATAGTTCTCGCCGTCAGCGGCAGCTGCGAGGTTCTCTGCGGTGCTGCCTATGCCGTTAAGCTCCTTGAACCAAAGCTTTGCATGTTCTTTCTCGTTGTTTGCGGTCTCCTCGAAGAGGGCAGCTATCTGCTCGAATCCCTCCTTCTTTGCCTTGCTTGCGAAATAAGTGTACTTGTTGCGAGCCTGTGACTCGCCAGCGAATGCAGCTTCCAGATTTTTCTCGGTCTGGGTACCTGCGTATTTGTTTGCCATAATCTTATTTGTTTTTTCGTTGTTTGGAATCAATGATAATAATTTCTTTGCTGCGTCGACGGGGAAATCCTCCGAAGGCTGATTGGCGACAAAGTATTCAAGAAGCGTGTGAGCGTTGTCACTCTGAGGGAGCATGTAGCCGGACTCGCGTATGATATCCTCGGATACGAGCCTCTCAGACTTTGCAACCGCCTTCATAAGGCGCTTCAGACCACTGGCTTCAGTGGATGATGAAATCTGCCTTGCGGCTTTTTCTGTTATAGCCTTGGCCTTCGACATAGCATTAAGAGCATCTACTACGACAGATGTCTTCGCCTGCTGTACAGGATATTCAAGAGGAACCATGCTGATTGCCCCGGAAGGACAGCTGTCCGCGCAGACTCCGCATCCAATGCATTTTTCGGTATCGATGATGCTGTTCTCGGTATCTGTAGCGCCGACAGGACAGACATACAGGCACAGGCAATCCTTTGTACAAAGGCGCAAATTTCTAACTGCTACTTTCTTTTTCATAACCTGATCCTCCTACATTTTTTCAAATTTCCATGAAGGGACCTTGCATACAGGGCATATCTGCGGAGCCTCTTTACCTACATATACAAAGCCGCATACCGTACAGAGCCAGATCTCATTGTCCGCGAGCATTGCCTCGCCTTCCTTAAGATACCTTCCGATAAGTGAAGAAAGCATCCTAGTCACTTTCTCGCCCCATACGCATACGCGTTGAGCTCCACGGTCGCCTTCACCCTTTGCGGCTGCGTTCATGTTCGGATACCCGGCAATTTCATCCTTCAGCATGGCTTCCACCATTTCAACGGTGGCATCGTTTACAGCAGGAGTAACGCCTTCGAAATAGGCGGCCAGTTCCTTGAACAAATCTGACTCCACCTGTTTGTACTGCTTCTCGCAGCCTCTTGCAAGGTTGGAGCACAAGGCAGCAAGCTGACCTACAGACAGTTTATGCATGTCATCCTCGATTTCCTGTGGAGGGACCGTTTCGGTGACCTTCACAGCTTTTGAGACAGGCTCATCTGTTACTGGAACCTGAGCGACGAAGTCAGACTTGGCTGCGCCACAGAGCGGACACTTCCAGTCTTCAGGCAGCTCGGCAAAAGGCACCTTTTGCTGCTCGTCGTCATAGACATATCCGCAAATTGAACATGTGTATTTCATATTAATGTCATTGATGATATTATTACCAATTTTTTGTAAACAATAGTTCGTTAATTTTATAAAAGTTACACCGCGGCGCGAACGCCGTAGAATAA
>ERZ827168.3195-NODE-3195-length-17182-cov-5.055818_pt1 | contig 17182 bp, 12 predicted proteins | sample MGYA00519868_ERZ827168 | MGnify/ENA primary metagenome ERZ827168 (study PRJEB31778, sample SAMEA3449271) | human gut metagenome | biome: human gut; feature: human-associated habitat; material: faeces | place: United Kingdom | collected 2010/2012 ...
GGGCCACCAGGATACCCGCCATGCGGCCCAGCGTCTCGCCCACGTTCTGGGCGGTGATCTTCTCGGAATTTACATACGTGAGCTTCACCTTGCAGTTGTTGGCCGCACCCGCATGGATGAACGACTCGCTTATCGACTTGTAGGCGTCGGGCAGTTCGGTGTACTTGCCCACCAGCGCTATCTCCACCGTACTTGCGGGATGCTTGATCTTCTCCACGAAACCGCGCCACGAATCCATGTTGGGTTCCTCGTGGCTCTCCACGCCGAGCTTGGCGAGCAGCACCTCGTCCAGATGCTGTTCGTGCATGCGCAGGGGCACTTCGTAGATCGTCGGCACGTCGATCGACTCCACCACGGCGTCGGGCGTGACGTTGCAGAACAGCGCCACCTTGCGACGCACCTCGGGCGAGAGCGGATGCTCGGTGCGCAGCACCAGCACGTCGGGTTGCAGACCCGCAGACTGCAACTCCTTGACCGAGTGCTGCGTGGGTTTGGTCTTGAGCTCGCCTGAAGCGGCCATGTAGGGAATGAGCGTCAGGTGGATCAGCACCGAATTTTGGTATCCCAGCTGGTTGCGCAGCTGTCGCACCGACTCGATGAAGGGCAGCGACTCGATGTCGCCCACCGTACCGCCGATCTCGGTTATGATGACGTCGTATTTCTTGGTGGTGCCGAGCAGCTGTATGCGGCGCTTGATCTCGTCGGTAATGTGGGGAATGACCTGCACGGTCTTTCCGAGGAACTCGCCGCGGCGCTCCTTCTCGATCACGCACTTGTATATCTTACCCGTGGTCACGTTGTTGTTCTGCGTGGTGGTTATCGAGGTGAATCGCTCGTAGTGGCCCAGATCGAGGTCGGTCTCGGTGCCGTCCTCGGTCACGTAGCACTCGCCGTGCTCGTAGGGGTTGAGCGTACCCGGGTCGACGTTGATGTAAGGGTCGAGTTTCTGAATCGTCACGGAATAACCGCGCGCCTGAAGCAGACGGGCCACCGAGGCGGAAATGATGCCTTTGCCCAGCGAAGATGCCACACCTCCCGTAACGAAGATGTATTTCGGTTTGTTCAGTTTCATCAATATCAAAAATATTACTTGTTGTTACTTCAAAAAATTCACTCATATTCACCGCAACGGTCGGCCCCTCGGCCCGAGCCGAGAATCCGACCATGCGTTCTCACGGTTAGCTTGTCCGACCATCTGCGGCCCCGTCGGGCGAGACTCGTGCCGCCCTCGGGCACCGCGAAGATGCCGTCTATTCCCCCGCGGCCTCCTCGGCGCTGCGGCTGTCGATCATCTTCACCTTCTCGACAGTGTCGCGCAATTCGCGCTTCGCCTTCTCGATCTTCTCGCGGACATCGGCCACCAGGGCGTCGGCGTTCTTCGATTTCAAGAAGAATCCGATATTGTTCTCCAGCAGCGCTATGTCCTGCTCCATCTGGCGCACCTTATTATAAAGACGCTCGCGCTCGCTGCGCAGACGCTTGTCGCCCGACGACTTCATGGTCTGCAAACGCTCCTTGAAGCGGTTCATCGAGCGGTCGCGCTCCGTTCCGCGCAAAACGCCGAACATGGCGTCCACCGTCTCCCGATAGCGCTTCTGCAACGCCTCCTTCTGCTTGATGGGCACGAATCCTATCTCGCTCCAGCGGCGCTGGAAATCCTTTATCATGTCGTAGCCGCCCTCCTTCACGTCGGCAGCCTGCATCTGTTCGATCAAGGCCAGCTTCTTCTGCAAATTGCTCTCGTGCTCGCCCTCCACGTCGGCGAAGTGACGCGACTTGCGCTCGAAGAACTTGTCGCACGCCGCGCGGAAACGCTTCCATATCTGGTCCGAATAACGGCGCGACACCGCACCGATCTCCTTCCAGCGGGCCTGGAGCGCTATCAGTTCCTCGGTGGCGCGCTTCCATTCCTCGCTGTTCTGCAACGCCTCGGCGGCCTCGCATATCTCGGTCTTGAGCTGGAGGTTGTGATCCATCTCGGTCTTCACGCCCGCATAGAACTCGCGCTTGGCCTCGAAGAACTTGTCGCACGCCGCGCGGAAACGCTCGTAGATTCGGGTGTTGTCCTTCTTGGGCGCGAATCCGATCGTGCGCCACACCTTCTGCATCTCCATCAGGCGCTCGCCCGCCTTGTTCCACTCCTTGCGCGAGGTGTAGGGCTGCTCCGACAGAGCCTCGGTCTTCTCGCAAAGCTCGCTTTTAAGCTCCAGATTCTTCACCTGCTCCTGCTTCAGGCGCTCGAAAAACTCCTGATGCTGTTTGTTGATGCGTGCCGAAGCTGCCTTGAAGCGCTCCCAGAGCACCTCTTTGTATTCGTTGGCCACGGGACCCGTCTCGCGCCACTCGTCGTGCAGCTTCTGCAACTTGTGGAACGCCTCCACGATCGACGGCTCGGTCACCAGCGCCTCGGCCTGCTCGCACAGGGCCACTTTCTGCTCGTAGTTCTTCTTCAGGTCCAGATCGCGCAGCTCCTTGTTTATCTTTATGAAATTGTAGAAATTCTCGACATGCAGGTTGTAGGTCTCCCACAGATCCTTCACCTTCTGCTGCGGCACCACGCCCGTCTCCTTCCACCGCTGCTGCAACTCGCGGAACTTGGCGAAGGTGTTGTTCAGGGTCTCGTCCGAGTCGACCAGCTCCTTCAGTTCCTCGATGATCTGCGTCTTGATCCGAAGATTTTCCTCCTTGATCTTGTCCAGCCCCGCCATGTATTCGTCGCGACGGCGGCGATACTCGCGGAACAGCTCCTTCAGGCGGGTCTCCGACTCGTCCGCCGCGGGGACGAATACGGCGCCGTCTTCCTCCCGCGCCTCGAAATCGCGACGCGCGGCATCGGTCTCGGCACGATGCAGTTTATAGAATGCTATCTTTATCGCCTCCACACTCTTGCGCAGGGTCTGCACGGGCTCCTTTTCGAGCATCTCGGCGAACATGTCGACCAGTTCGCGCTTGCTCTTTCCGCTCAGGTCGGTCTTGTCGACCTCCGCGGCAGCCTCTTCCTCGGCCGTCTCCTCGTCCAGCTCCAGACCCGCCTTTTCGGCGTCGAGCACGGCCTCCTCTTCCGACACCTCGCAGGCGTCGAGAGCGGCGGCGGCATTCACGGGTTCGGATTCGGGGGCAGCCTCCACGGTCTTCTCGGCATCCGTGGCAGTCACGTTTCGCATATCATCGGCATTGCCGATCGACTCCGCGGGAGTCGCAGGGTTCGAATTTTCAGTAGCCATCGCTTTTCGTTTTAAGATTACGCCATGCGTCGCATCGAAGCGCATAGATGCAGCAAATATAAGCAATTTATCCGTGAGCCACGTCCTTTTTTACACGGAATTTCATATATTTGTAGAAAATTAATCCGATCATGGGATACCGCATACTTATCATCGACGACGAGCAGGACATCCTGGAGTTCGTGAAATACAACCTCGAACGCGACGGTTACGAAGTGTTCACCGCCTCCGACGGCGCCGAGGGGCTGCAAAAGGCCCTCGCCGTCGGGCCGCACCTCATACTTCTGGACATGATGATGCCCGTCCTCGACGGCATGGAGACATGCAAGGCCATACGCAACTCGCCTTCGCTCAAGAACGTCATGGTGGTGTTCCTCTCGGCCGTGGGCGACGAGGAAGCCCAGATAGGGGGCTACGAGGCGGGGGCCGACGACTACATCAGCAAGCCCATAAAGATGAACATCCTGCGCAGCCGCGTGCAGGCCATACTCAAACGCATCGAGCTGCCCGCCGAGACCGACACCATAGACATCGACACCGAGCACTACGTGGTGCGCCGCGGCAGCGAGACTTTCGTGCTTCCGCGCAAGGAGTTCGCGTTGCTGCAACTGCTCTGCTCGCAGCCCGGGAAGCTCTTCACCCGCGAGGAAATCTACTCGCGCATATGGGGCGACAAGGTGGTGGTGGGCGACCGCACCATCGACGTGCACATACGCAAGCTCCGCCAGAAGATAGGCGAGGAAAGGATAGTCACCGTAAAGGGCATGGGCTACAAGTTCGAGGCGGCAGACAAAAACGACGACGACAAACAGCAGAAAGCATGAAACGCATACTGACGACAATACTCCTTTGCGCCGCACTCGCAGCGACAGCGGCGGCGCAGAATTTCGGCGACAGCTTCGAGAACAGGACGCTGCGTCTGGACTACATCTTCGCGGGCAACGCCGACACGCAGATGATCGCGCTCGACGAACTCGCCGCCTTCGACGGCTGGGCGGGCCGCCGCGTGAACCTCGGCGCCATACCCGTCAAGGGCAACGGCGAGGTGCGCGTGACCGATCCCCGAAGCGGCGCCACGCTCTACCGCACCTCGTTTTCGAGTCTGTTCCAGGAGTGGCTCGTCACGGACGAGGCGCGTACGATCACCAAGAGTTTCGAGGCGACGTTCCTCGTGCCGTTTCCCCGACACGAGGTCGACGTGGAGATCACCTTGCGCGACAACGAGGGCCGCGAGCAGGCCTCGCTGCGCCACCGCGTGGACCCCGCCGACAAGCTGATACACAACCTCGCGGGACGCACCGCCGTGCCGCACGAATATCTGCTCCGCAGCGGCGATTCCGACAAGTGCATCGACATAGCGATAATGGCCGAAGGCTACACCGCCGACGAGATGGATACTTTCCTGCGCGACGCCCGCACGGCGTGCGACGAGATATTCCGCTACGAGCCGTTCGCCTCGCTCAGGGAGCGCTTCAACGTGGTGGCCGTGATGGCGCCCTCGAAGCAGAGCGACGTCAGCGTGCCGCAGGATGACGCATGGCGCGAAACGGCCGTCAACTCCAATTTCATGACGTTCTATTCGCCGCGCTACCTGACCACCAACAGCGTGCACGCCATCCACGACCTGCTCGCGGGCATCCCCTACGAACACCTCATAATCCTCGCCAACACCGACACCTACGGCGGCGGAGGCATCTACAACTCCTACACCCTCACCACGGCGCACAACCCCATGTTCAAGCCCGTGGTGGTGCACGAGTTCGGCCACTCGTTCGGCGCGCTGGCCGACGAGTACTTCTACGACGAACCCGACCACACGGAGAACACCTACAAGCTCGATTTCGAGCCGTGGGAGCAGAACATAACCTCGCTGGTCGACTTCGGATCGAAGTGGGCCGACATGCTCGGCAAGCGAACTCCCGTGCCCACCGAGCCGACCGACAAACGCAAACGCGACTACACCGTGGGCGTCTACGAGGGCGGAGGCTACATCACCAAGGGCATGTACCGCCCCGCCGTGGTGTGCCGCATGCGCGACAACGAGGCCACGCAGTTCTGCCCCGTGTGCCAAAGGGCGATAGAGAGGATCATACGCTACAATACCGAGGAAGAGAAGTAAGGAGACAGAACGTCGATTTAATCGGGGTTGTCATCGAGTCGTAGCCTGCGGAGAGAGCGACAGCGAGCCTCCGCGGGGCGAGGCTACGGCTCGCACGGCTCTGACGAGCCGCCTTAGATATCGCAACCCGAAAAGCGGGAAATTACGCGATTTATTACTACGCGGCGGCAAAAACGTAAATAAAATTTGCTTTTGCGGTCGGCTTTTTCGTACCTTTGCTATTGCAAACGGATAGATTCATCCCCGCGCCGTGCGACCCGTCGTGCCGCGATGGCACATTAGTTGGGTTTGCCGAAGAGGTTGAATACACAATAACAACATTATACATCATGATAGTATTAGTTCTCAATTGCGGCAGTTCGTCGATCAAATATCAGGTAATCGATATCGACGACAACAGCAACGCACTGTTGGCCAAAGGTCTGGTCGACCGCATAGGTCTTCCCGAGGGAAGCCTCACCCACAAGCCCGCGGGCAAGGACAAATTCGAGCTTCGCATGCCCATACCCGACCACACGACGGGTATCAGCCTCGTGCTGAAGGCTCTGACCGACGCCGAGCACGGCGTGATCGCCCACCTCTCGGACGTGAAGGCGGTGGGTCACCGCGTGGCCCACGGAGGCGAGTTTTTCCCCGACAGCTGCGTGGTCGACGAGCAGGCCAAGGCTAACATCCGCTCGCTGTTCGAGATAGCCCCGCTGCACAACCCCGCCAATCTGGAGGGTGTGCTCTCGATCGAGAAGGTGCTCCCGGGCGTACCCCAGGTGACGGTGTTCGACACCTCGTTCCACCAGACCATCCCCGCCGTCAACTACCTCTACGCGCTGCCTTTGGAGTATTACGAGAAGTACCGCGTGCGCAAGTACGGATTCCACGGCACCAGCCACAAGTACGTGGCCAAGGTGGGCGCCGAGCTCACGGGCATCGACCTTAATGCGTCGAAGATCATCACCTGCCACATCGGCAACGGCGGTTCGGTGACGGCCATTCTCAACGGCAAGTCGTTCGACACCTCGATGGGCTTCTCGCCTCTGGACGGTCTGGTGATGGGAACCCGCTGCGGCATGGTCGACGCCAGCGCCATAACCTTCATCGGCGAGAACGAGAACATGAGCTATTCGGAGCTCAACACCATGATGAACAAGAAGTCGGGAGTGCTGGGCCTCACGGGTCTGTCGAGCGACATGCGCGACATCGACGCCGCCTACAACGCGGGCAACGAGCGCGCCATCACGGCCCGCGACATGTACTACAACCGCGTGAAGAAGTTCGTGGGCGAGTATGCCGCCGAGATGGGCGGTGTCGACCTGCTGATCTTCACGGGCGGCGTGGGCGAGAATTCGAGCGAGCTGCGCAGCTACGTATGCTCTAACATGGAGTTCATGGGCATAAAGATCGACGAGGCTGTGAACGCCGCCACCCACGGCGACAACGCGGTGCTGTCGACCGCCGATTCGAAGGTGAAGGTGGCCGCCATAGCCACCAACGAGGAATTGGTGATCGCCACCGACACCTATCGTCTGACGAAGGATCTGCAATAACGGCATTTGGAACAACTTAAAAGAATAAACGATTATGATAAAGCATTTGGACGAGATAGTATCGTCGGCCGTGGCACGCGGCCGCAAACGTCTCGCAGTAGCCTACGGGCAGGACACTCACACGATCGAGGCTGTTTACAACGCATGGAAAGAGGGTCTGGTCGATGCCACTCTCTTCGGTGACAAGGCCACCATCGAGAAGGCATGCGCCGAGTTGAATATCGACGCGGGCGTATTCAAGATCGTCGACGAGAGCAGCGACGTGGTGTGCGTCAAGTTAGCGGTGCAGGCCGTGGTGAACGGTCAGGCCGACGTGCTGATGAAGGGTCTGGTGTCGACCGACAAATACATGCGCGGCATCCTGAACAAGGAGGCGGGCCTCTTCCCTCCCAAGGGCACTCTGAGCCACGTGGCCGTCATCGAGATGCCTGGCCGCGACAAGCTGCTGTCGGTATCGGACGTGGCGGTAATCCCCCAGCCCGATTTCAAGCAGAAGACCATACTCATAGGCTATCTGGCCAAGACGGCGGGCCTGCTGGGCGTCGAAAGACCCAAGATCGCCTGCATAGCCCCTTCGGAGCAGGTGCTTCCGTCGGTGGTGTCGTCGACCGAGGGCGCCATCCTCGCCAAGATGGGCGACCGCGGCCAGCTGGGCAAGGTGACCGTGGACGGGCCCCTGTCGCTCGACGTGGCTCTTTACAAGGAAGTTGCCGAGCACAAGAAGGTGACGGGATCGAGCGTGGCGGGAGACCCCGACTGTCTGCTTTTCCCCAACATCGAGTCGGCCAACGTATTCTTCAAGGCCGTGTCGCACTTCGGCGGCGCCGAGCTGGCGGCGATGGTGATGGGTACCAAGGTCCCCTGCGTGCTGACCTCGCGCGGCGACACCGCACTGACCAAGAAGTACTCTATCGCGCTGGCCTGCCTGGCTGCACGATAGGCCTTCCGCGGCAAGGCGGCCGATCGGGCCGCACACAACGAATGAAACCAAACACCGCTCGCCGATGGAGATGAATTTCACTCGCGTCACCCGAAATACCCCGCAGGAGCGGGATTCGGCCGCTGCCGATCCCGACGCTCCGCAGGGATTCACGATTCTGGCCGTCAACACGGGATCGACATCCACCAAGATGGCGGTCTATCGCGACGAGGTTCCGATCGTGGAACTCACGGTACCGCATTCGGCCGAGGAAATAGCGCGTTTCGCCGACGTCACCGACCAGCTGGAGTGGCGCAAACGGATCGTACTCTCGGCGATAGACGAGCACGGAATACCCCTCGATACCCTCTCGGCCGTAATAAGCCGAGGGGGTTTATTGCGCCCCATCGAGAGCGGCGTGTACGGCATCAACCGCACCATGATCGACGAGTTGCGGCGTTGCAGGCCGCAGCACGCGTCGAATCTCAGCGCCATGATTGCGGCCGAGATCGCACGGGATTGCGGCGTGGGGGCCTACATAGCCGACCCCGTGGTGGTGGACGAACGCATCGAGATAGCCAAGATGTGCGGCATCAGCGAGATACGCCGCCGATCGATATTCCATGCGCTCAACCAGAAAGCCACCGCACGCATCCACGCCGAACGCCTCGGGCGCCGTTACGAGGATATGAATTTCGTCATAGCCCACATGGGCGGCGGCATATCCGTCGCGGCGCATCTGAAGGGCCGCGCCATAGACTGCAACAACGCCCTCGACGGCGAAGGTCCCGTGGCGCCCGAGCGTGCGGGCTCGGTTCCCGCGGGTGCGCTCATCGACCTGTGCTACTCGGGGCGCTACACCCACGAGGAGGCGCGGTCGCTCATCGTCGGCCGCGGAGGTCTGGTGTCGCTCGCGGGCACCAACTCGGTAAGAGAGCTCGAACAGCGCGAAAGCCGCGGCGACGAGGTAGCGCGCAAGGCTCTGGACCTGCTTTGCTACACCGTGGCGAAGGAGATAGGCAGCATGGCCGTGGCGCTGCGCGGCGAAGTGGACTCGATAATACTCACGGGCGGCATAGCTTACAGCCGACGCGTCACCGACGCCATCGAGGGCTATTGCCGTTTCATAGCCCCCGTGACGGTGTATGCGGGGGAAAACGAATTGCGGGCTTTAGCGGCGAACGCACTGCGCGTGCTTCGCGGCCGGACGCAACCCAAAATTTACGAATAAAACGGACCATGAAAAAGATTCTCATACTCAACGGACCCAACCTCAATCTGCAAGGCACGCGCGACGTGAAGGTCTACGGATCGACCACGTTCGACCACTGCATGGCCTCGCTGCGCAAGCGCTACGAGGGCCGCGCGGAGTTCGACTACTTCCAGTCGAACATCGAGGGCGAACTCATCAACGCCGTACACGCCTCGGTCGGCCGCTACGACGGCATAGTGCTCAACGCGGGCGGCTACACCCACACGTCGGTCGCACTGCGTGACGCGGTGTCGGCGGTGGAGACCCCCGTGGTGGAGGTGCACATATCGTCGATCCTCGCGCGCGAGGAATTCCGCCACACGTCGCTGCTGGCCCCCGTGGCCAAAGGCTCGATCATGGGATTCGGACTCGACTCGTACCGCCTCGGCGTGGAGGCGCTGTTGGACTAACCGCGTAGCGCGAGGATGGCGGCGAAGGGCGATCTGAGCGGACGCGTGGCGTCGGGCGTGGCGTGGAGCATATCCGAAAAGGCGGGCTCCATGCTGTTGCAGGCCGTGGTGAGCATCGTCGTGGCCAACATACTCGTCCCTCTGGATCTGGGCATAATGGCGGTGCTCACCGTATTCACCGCCCTGGCGCAGGTGGTGGTCGACAGCGGATTCTCGCAGACGCTCATACGCAAGGCGCAGCCCGCCGAAGGCGATTACAAGGCCGTTTTCCGTTTTAACATCGTAACGTCGCTGGTCCTTTACATCCTTCTGACCGCACTGTCGCCCCTCGCGGCACGCTACTACGGATGGCCCGAGCTGGCTCGGGTGGCCCCCGTCCTTTTTCTGCTGCTGCCCGTCAACGCGCTGTGCGTCATACAGAACACCATCATGGTGCGCGAATTTCGGTTCGCGCGGCTCTCGGCCATAACATTCGCTTCGTCGCTCGCGAGCGGCATCGTGGCCGTGGTTATGGCCGTAAGCGGCTGCGGCATCTGGAGTCTCGTGGGACAGCGGGTGAGCATGATGGCCGTCAAGGCCGCATTGCTGTGGAGCGGCAGTACGTGGCGGCCGCGGGCCGCATGCAAGGCATCATCGCTGCGCGAGATGGCCCCGTACAGTCTGCGCCTGATGGCCACCGACATAATCACGGCGCTGTATAACAATATAGCGCAGCTGTTCATCGGCAAAATATACTCGGGCGACGCTCTGGGATGTTTCAATCAGGCGCAAAAGCTGAAGGACATGCCCGTGAACTCGGCCATGCAGTCGATACAGAGCGTGACGTTTCCCGCATTGTCGCGCATAGGCGGCGACGAGGCCAAGTTCGCCGAAGGGTACCGCCGCGTGATAATGGTGACGGCATTCGTGATGTTTCCCGCGATGGCGGGACTCATCGCTACGGCCGACGACATATACATGCTCCTGCTCAAGCCCGACTGGCGCCCCGCCATACCGTATTTCCGCATAATGTGTCTGGCGGGAATCTTCTATCCGCTCTCGATGATCGCCTACAACATACTGAAGGTGAAGAGCGACGGCGGCATAATACTGCGGCTGGAGATAGTGAAGCGCGCGATGACGACCCTCATCCTCATCGTCACCATCCCCCGAAGCGTCGAGGCAGTGGCATGGGGCCTCGCGGCATCGGCCGCATGCGAGGCGACGGTGAACATGCTCGCCGCGCGGCGCTACGCCTCGCTCGGGCTGGCACGCACGCTGCGGACGCTGCTGCCGATAACGGTCCTTACGCTGTCGATGTATGCCGCCGTAGTCTGCGGGGGGCACCTCGCGGTGCATTGGCATGTAGCCGCACGCCTCGCGGCCGAGATTGTCCTCGGCGCAACTGTATATGCCGCAGGGGCATTCGCGACCCGCATGGAGGCTTTCGACGAGGTACGCACGCTCGTCGCGAAGCTGAGGGGTAAAAACGAAGCGGCATAACGCCTGCGGTTCGGGACGCAATACCTTATATATTTACCATGTCCTCGCCCGCCTCTGAAGGAGCGGGCCGCCTGGGCATGTTCGAATAAACACACCCCCGAGATCCATATTTAACCTGCGTTTTTGCCGATCCGAGACAAAAACGCATATCTTTGTGTAATAAATCACCATTCGGATCATCTTATTATGGTACCTAAACGACTTTTTGCATTATTGGCATTGCTTTTCACCGCATGCGGAACCGCCTACCGTTCGGAACTCTACAAGGCGGAAACCCTTATGCTCGAACATCCCGACAGTTCGCTGAACATCCTCGAAGAGATCCGAATAGATCGCATACGAGGGCGCAAGAACAGGGCCAAATACGCTCTGCTCTACTCGCAGGCGCTCGACAAGAACTACATCGATGTCGAGAACGACTCCATAATCCGCGTCGCCCGCGACTACTACGCTCACCGCGGCTCAAACGAGGAACGTGCGCAGGCATTCTACTATTACGGCATCGTGGCGAACAATGCCGGCGACATAGACGAAGCCATGAAGGCGTTCGTTCCCGCCAGAATATATGCCGAGAAAACCGACAACGAATATATCAAAGGATTGATCTATTCGGCCATAGGCAATTTGTATTACGATCAGAACAGCCTTACTGAAGCCATAGAACAATTCGACAAAGCCGAAGAGTCGTTCATCAAGACTAATCAACCGATGAATCAACTTATTACGGCGTATAGGAAGGGGAATATATATCGAATGTTAAATAAAGATACAATTGCATTAAATAATTTACAGTATGCCGAAGCCATTGCTCATCAATTAAATGATACAATACTTATAGTCAACATAAACTTAAGCATAACTATATGTAAAATACACAATAGTAATGATAAGAGCTTCATTATACAACAAAAGAACTCTCTTTTCAATATATACAGACAATTTAACGGAGATACCATTCCAATATCTCATTATATGCCTATAGGCCAAATATATTTCAAGATTGGCAATACCGACTCAACTCGTTATTACCTCAATAAATATTTAGAAACCAATCAAGGTTCTCAAAACGATAATATAGGAATATATGCAACACTATCACAAAACGAAAAAAGAGAGAATAATTATAAGAAAGCATTAGAATATAGAGAGCAATATAATATTCTATCAGATTCACTTATTAAGGTTCAAAATGATAATCTCATTGAAAAATTAGATCAAAAATATAAAACCCAATATCTGCAAAGATCATACGAGGTTCTCGAAGCCAAACACAAACTTCAGAAACTGGTAAATTCATTGATTTTGATACTGGTCGCCATCGTAGGCGGGATTCTTATCTGTTTATACAGATATATCGCAGCACGCAAGAATCAGAAGATAGAGGAGTATCGCCAATATATCGAAGAGGTCGATGCGAATTACGAGAATCTTACATTGAAGTATAAGAACCTGAAAGATCTGGCAGCGGCAAAGGGAGCCAGAGCCGACAAATTACTGGAATTGCTCGGCCGCCGAATAGACTCCCTGAAAACACTATGCGACATATCCATAACGAGTGTTCTGCCCAATACTTTCAAAGAGCAGCGGTTCACGGCATATATCAATTTGGAGAGCAAGGGAAACAAATATACGGCAGGTGACCTGGTCGCACTGGCGGACATAATGTATGATAACGTTGTTACGCGTTTAGCCGAAAAATTCGAATTTACCGACCACGAGAAAACATTCTGCGCATGCGCCTTTCTCGATTTTACGAAAGAGGAGATCCGAGTTTTGTTCAATCACTCCAATATCTCGAGCATATACAATACGAGATGCAAAATCGGAAATAAGATGGGACTTAAAGGTTCGTCGCTGGATATAGTCAAATATATGATGGCAATAAGAGACAATCCGGAATACATAGATAATAATCAACTGTTAATCAGCAAAATGCAATCAAAGAAGTAACCATCTGACAATCTGAATGTTGAAAATCATTATATTTTGTAGCATATAATCATCTGCAAATAAGCATATTGCAATCGATAGTATGAGATATAAAGATTAGGAAAAGAGGGCGGTAGAGTCTACTTTTGTAAAGTAAACAACTAATCACTTTTATCTCTTAATTATGAAAAAACTTCTTTTATTATTGATTGCTATATGCAGCATTACGGCCAACGGAATATGCAATCCCGATGAGGGTTCAAACGGGCCTACCAGAGAGGAAATTAATATAGAAAAAACATTTGATCCTCCCATCCCTCGTCCCCGCTCTGCCGTAAAGTTTATCGAAGCCTATCTCGATCGTGCCGATTCTTCGATAGAGGTATACTTCAACTATATGTTCGGCGAGGTAACCGTCACCATCGAGGATGCCTCGGGAAATATCGTCTCGACTCACGTTTGCGACACCGATGCCGAGGAGATGATACGTTTCGCAGCCCCCGAAGCGGAAGGCGAATATACTATAAAAATAGCAGGCCAAGACCTTTCGGCAGAGGGTTCGTTTGCTATATAATGGTTACTTACTTAGTCGGAGGAGTGCCCATAAATTATTATGGGCACCTTCTTTTCGACTTGTAAACATAACGTCTGCTTACCGATCCGCACGGACTGTCTGCCTCGTGCCGAGGACAATTGATAACACAACCCCTTTTAGAACGAAATCATGTCTCAGAACGTTACGAGTTCCGTTAATCCGACGAGTCGGAGGGAACAACATGGCTTTCTCCCGACAACAACCTTATTCCCTATGAAACTGAAAGATTGCAACTTCAAAGTCGGAGAACTCTACATCTTCAGCCCGAGCGAGCATTGGGCAAAGAATGACCCGCTTCTATGGGGGATATTCGACAAACAAACCACCGACGGGAACATAATGCTCGAAGCATCGACCCGCGATTTCATTAACTTCACTCTGTGGAAACCTCTGCCGCAGGAGTATACCTGCTGCCGTCTGGCGACACGCTCCGAACTGCGCGATTTCATATTCAACATAAGCGTCTGGCAGGCACAGTAGCAGGTGCAGAGGCGCAGTAGCAGATGCGAAACCGCAGCGACAATCCATCGAAGAGCGACCGTAAAGGCCGCTCTTTCGTTTTGCCGTTCCGCTTACGATAAGCCGAACACTCTTTTTGTACGCGGTTTGCATTACCAAGCGCAAACCGAAGACATGGACGAAAAGAGACTTTACGCCGAGGCGTTACGCTACCATTCGCAGAACGGCGCGGGAAAAATAGAGATCCGCCCCACCAAACCCGTATCGACGCGGCATGAATTGTCGCTGGCCTACTCCCCGGGAGTGGCCGCACCCGCTCTGGCCATCGCGGCCGACCCCGAATGCAGCTACGACTACACGCGTCGCGGCAATCTCGTCGGGGTCATAACCAACGGCACCGCCGTACTCGGCCTCGGCAACATAGGGGCACGGGCCGCCAAGCCCGTCATGGAAGGCAAATGTATGTTGTTCAAGATGATGGCGGGAATCGACGCATTCGACATAGAGATCGATGCCGAGGATCCCGACTTGTTCGTGGAGTGCGTGCTACGCATGGCGCCCACCTTCGGCGGAATCAATCTCGAAGATATCAAGGCCCCCGAATGTTTCGAAATCGAACGTCGCCTGGTCGAATCGCTCGACATTCCCGTCATGCACGACGACCAGCACGGCACTGCCATCATAGTCACCGCGGCGCTGATAAACGCCTCCATATGTACGGGCAGAAGCATGGAATCCATGCGGATAGTAATCAATGGGGCGGGAGCGGCAGCCATCGCCACGGCGCGCATGCTCACCCGATCGGGCATTCCCGTAGAAAACCTGCTCCTCTGCGACAGCCGCGGCATAGTCACGGCATCGCGGGACGACTTGACTCCCGAGAAACGCGAATTTGCCGCATTGCGGGCCTCGGGCACGCTCGCCGACGCCATAGTCGGCGCCGACGTCTTCATCGGCGTATCGAAAGCGGGCCTGCTCACCCGATCCATGGTCCGCACGATGGGCGACCGCCCCGTAATTCTCGCCTTGGCCAACCCCGATCCCGAAATAACGCGCGACGATGCCCTGACGGCGCGCCCCGACGCCATATACGCATCGGGCCGCTCCGACGTGCCGAATCAGGTCAACAATCTTTTGGGATTTCCCTACATATTCCGCGGTGCCCTCGACGCACGCGCCTCACGGATAGACTACGCCATGAAGTTGGCCTCCGCCGAGGCTTTGGCCCGTCTCGCGCGGCAGCCGATCCCCGAGGATATTCGCCGACAGATCGGCCGTCCTGATGCCGCGTTCGGTCCCGACTATCTGATCCCGTCGCCCTTCGACCCGCGCCTGCGCGACACCGTTCCCGCCGCCGTGGCCGCTGCCGCAGCGGAATCGGGCGCCGCAAAAGCGGGACATGCCGACTGCACAGCCCCCTGAATGCCGACGGACGCCTGCCGCAAAGGCAAGCGTCCGTTCCACATCGAGCGGTAAGCGGGACTCGAACCCGTGACCCTTGGCTTGGGAAGCCAATGCTCTACCAACTGAGCTACTACCGCAATTCCGTAATGCAAATATAACGAACTTTTTCGATTCGGCAACCGTCCGCGCGTCAAAATCCGACGGTAAAAACACGGCACGCCGCAAAAATCCGCGACAGCCGTCCCGTCAATCCATCTTCAGCACAGCCAGGAACGCCGACTGCGGCACCTGCACCTGTCCCACCTGACGCATGCGCTTCTTGCCCGCCTTCTGCTTCTCCAGCAGCTTGCGTTTACGCGAGATATCGCCGCCGTAGCACTTGGCCGTCACATCCTTGCGCACGGCCTTCACCGTCTCGCGTGCGATGATCTTGGCTCCGATAGCCGCCTGAATGGCTATGTCGAACTGCTGGCGCGGGATCAGCTCCTTCAGCTTCTCGCACATCTTGCGGCCGAAATCGTAGGCGTGGTCGGCATATATGAGCGACGAAAGCGCGTCGACGGGCTCGCCGTTGAGCAATATGTCGAGCTTGGCGAGTTTGCTCGGCTCGTATCCCGTGCGATGATAGTCGAACGAGGCGTAACCCTTCGATATGCTCTTCAGCTTGTCGTAGAAGTCGAACACGATCTCCGACAGCGGCATGTCGAAATTGATCTCCACACGATCCTGCGTGATGAAATTCTGGTTCTTCATCACGCCGCGCTTGTCGATGCAGAGCTTTATGACGGCGCCGAGGAAATCGGCTTTGGTGATTATCTGCGCGAGGATGTAGGGCTCCTCGATCTTCGCCACTTTGGTTATCTCGGGCAGTCCCGACGGGTTGTGCACCTCCGCGACCTCGCCCGAAGTGGTGGTGATGCGGTACGATACGTTGGGCACGGTGGTTATGACATCCATGTCGAACTCGCGGTAGAGGCGCTCCTGGATTATCTCCATGTGCAGCAGCCCGAGGAAGCCGCAGCGGAATCCAAATCCCAGCGCGAGCGAACTTTCGGGCTCGAACGTGAGCGAGGCATCGTTCAACTGCAATTTTTCGAGCGACGCGCGCAGATCTTCGTACTGGTCGGCCTCCACGGGATAGACGCCCGCGAACACCATCGGCTTCACATCCTCGAAACCCGCGATCGCCTCCCTGCACGGAGTGACGGCCGAGGTTATCGTGTCGCCCACCTTCACGTCCGTGGAGGTCTTTATGCCCGAGCATATGTATCCCACGTCGCCCGCCCGCACCTCCGTGCGCGGCTGCATCTTGAGTTTCAGTACACCCACCTCGTCGGCATCGTACTCGCTCCCCGCATTGAAGAACTTCACGTGGTCGCCCTTACGCAGCGTGCCGTTGAACACGCGGTAATAGGCAATCACACCGCGGAACGGGTTGAACACCGAGTCGAATATAAGGGCCTGCAACGGAGCGTTCTCGTCTCCTTTCGGTGCGGGAATGCGTGCCACGATGGCCTCCAGCACATCCTCCACGCCCTGTCCCGTCTTGCCCGACGCGAGCAGTATGTCTTCGTCCTTGCATCCGATCAGGTCGATCACCTGATCCTTCACCTCGTCGATCATCGCCGACTCCACGTCGATCTTGTTCAACACGGGGATGATCTCCAGATCGTGGCCGATGGCCAGATAGAGATTCGAAATGGTCTGGGCCTGAATGCCCTGCGTGGCATCCACCACCAGCAGGGCGCCTTCGCACGAAGCTATGGCGCGCGACACCTCGTACGAGAAATCGACGTGTCCCGGGGTGTCTATCAGGTTGAGCACATACGTTTGTCCGTCGCGGGCCGC
>ERZ827168.3229-NODE-3229-length-17007-cov-3.241977_pt1 | contig 17007 bp, 15 predicted proteins | sample MGYA00519868_ERZ827168 | MGnify/ENA primary metagenome ERZ827168 (study PRJEB31778, sample SAMEA3449271) | human gut metagenome | biome: human gut; feature: human-associated habitat; material: faeces | place: United Kingdom | collected 2010/2012 ...
GTGGCCCCCAACGTGCCCGAAGCCCTGTGCCAGATCACCGAAAAAGCCATGGAAAAGGACCCGGCAAACCGCTACCAGAGCGCCCAGGAAATGCTGGAAGCCATCGAGGCTTTCAAGCACAACCCATCGGCCCGCTTTGCGTATGAGTACCGCAACGCCCAGGACAACCCGGAAAGGAATATCAACCGCGTGGTAAACAGCACAAAACCTGCCGCAAAATCGGCGGCTGGAACCAAGGCAGCGGCTAAGTCCGGCAGCAATATCCGCACCGGAGAAGCCCGTCGTGTGGGCACCCAGAACCCCGGCCGCAGCAAAAAGAATAAGAAGAAAAAAGGCCAGAAGCCTTTCTCTCTGCTGCCCATTTTCTTTGGTATGGCGGTTGCTTTTGTCATCGGTGCCGCCATCCTGATCTATTTGATCTTCACCAACTCTAGCAACCTGCTTTTCTCCAACCGCAACGATGTCACCCTCATCAGCTTCATCGGCATGACCGAGGACGAGTTCCGCGCTTCGGAGTATAACTCTCTGCTGAAATTGCAGAAAGAGGAAGAATATTCCGACGAGCCCGCCGGCACCATCGTCAAGCAGAACCCCAAGGCCGGCCGTACTGTCAAGGAGGGCCAGAAGATCACCTTGACCGTGAGCCTGGGCACACAGTATATTACGATCCCCGAGACGAAAAACATGGTGGCTGAGGATGCCGAGCAGACCCTGAAAGACATGGGCCTGCGCGTAACCAAAAAGCCGATGGTGGACGCCACCGTCGCCCCCGGCGCGGTCATCTACACCCAGCCTGCTGCCGGTGAGACCGTCACCGGTGACTCGATGGTCATCGTCTACGTCAGCCGCCAGGACAAGGACAAGACCCAGCCTGTGCCCAGCCTGACCGGTCGTATGCTCGAAGATGCCCGCAACGAGATCAAGGGCAAGTTCTCGGTCCGCGTGGTCGAGCAGGCCAGCGAACAGCCAGCCGGTACCGTTTTGAGCCAGAGCCCGGCCGCCGGTTCCGATGCCCGCATCACATCGGCTATCACGCTGGTGGTCTCCACCGGTGTGCCTGAAGTCGTCGAAACGCCTACCGATAACGGCGGCGGAGATGAGGGCGGCAATGCGATCGAAGAGAGCTGGTGGTCCAGCTCGGATGGCGCACACCAGATCCACCAGCTGACCGATGGCACGATGTGGAATGAGAACGGCCAGCAGTGCGACGCTCAGGGCAACCCGCTTTGATGGGGAACGCTATGAACTATATCACAAAAGGCATCGGCGGATTTTACTACGTAAAAACGCCGGATGGCATTAAAGAATGCAAGGCGCGCGGCATCTTCCGTAAAAGCGGCATCAAGCCGGTGGCAGGCGATTGGGTAGAGCTTTCCCCGGACGGCACGGTAATCGACGAGATCAGGCCTCGCAAAAACGTGTTTGTGCGCCCGCCTATTGCAAATTTGGATGTGTTGTTCATTGTGGCAAGCACCGTGCAGCCTGTGCCCAGTACCCTGGTGCTGGACCAGCTGGCGGCGGCTGCCATTTATAAAGATGTACAGCCGATTCTGGTCGTGACCAAGGCTGACCTTGGCGCGGCGGATACGCTGGTGCATGCCTACAAAACTAGTGGCATCCCGCTGGTGCAGCTGAACTACGAGACCGGCGAGGGCCTTGACGAGATCAAGGCGCAGATCAAAGATCATCTCTGTGCTTTCTGCGGCAACTCTGGCGTGGGTAAGTCTACACTGCTGAACGCTCTGGCGCCTGAATTGCAGCGGGAGACCGGCTCCATCAGCCAAAAGCTGGGCCGCGGCCGCCATACCACCCGCGAGGTGGAGATATTTGAAATCTGCGGCGGCCGTTTGGCCGACACGCCGGGCTTTGCCAGCCTGGAAGCCCAGAAGCTCTGCCGCATTCCCAAAGAGGACATCCAGCACACCTTCCCGGAGTTTGAGCCTTACTTTGGGAAGTGCCGCTTCACCGGCTGCTCGCACCGTGCCGAGACCGACTGCGCGGTGCGACAGGCAGTTGAGGAAGGCAAAATCAGCAAAACGCGCTATGCCAGCTACCTTGCCATGTACGAGGAAGCCAGCGCCAGGAAAGAATGGGAAAAATAATGAAACATGCGATCCTGCTTTCGGCCGTGCCGGTCGATGCAGCTATGAAGCGCTACTGCCGCCCCGGCAGCTTTGTAGTAGCCTGCGATGCCGGCTACCGCAATTCCGATTGCCTGGGTGTGCACCTGGATCTGATCGTGGGGGATTTTGATTCTGCCCCGCAGCCTGATACCGATAGCGATACCATCGTGCTGCCACACGTCAAAGATGACACCGACACCCACTACGCCGCCAAATGGCTGCTGGAAAACGGCTATACCCAGGTCACCATGCTGGGCGCCTTGGGCGGTGCCCGGCTGGAGCATACGATTGCCAACCTTTCCACTGGCCTGTTTTTAGCTCAGCATGGCGTGGACGTAGTGCTGGCAGATACCGCCAGCGAGATCCATTATCTTGTCCCCGGCAAAGACCTTACCTTGCAGCGCGGCGAATGGCAGTATCTCTCGGTGTTCCCGTGGGATGGCAAGCTGATCGGCGTGGACATTGAGGGGGCGTATTACCCCCTGCACGGTGCAGAACTCGTGCCGGATTATCCTCTTGGTGTCAGCAACGAGTTTGTAGAACCCACCGTTACCCTGCGCTGCCAGGCAGGCCATGGCATCGTTGTGCTGACCCGCGCCGATTAAAGGCACACATCCCGCACCGCTGCCATAGTATGGTTTATACAGTAAATCCCAGGGAAGGGAGGTGTAAGCCGTGCATGTAGTGGTGGTACGTTGTCCCCGCGCGCTGCGCTGGCTGCTCCGCGCAGCTTTCAAAGTGTAAAATATCCTATGCCTCTGCCCGTTGAGCAGGGGCTATTTTTTTACCCTGCCGCATATACATGCACAAGAATACCAAACGGAAAGGGGTAACCAGCATGGAACTGAAGGTGTTTAAGGACACCCTTGCAGCATACGGCGGGCGGTGGGAGACACGGCAGGAACTGCCGGTGGAAACGGAAATTTTGATCCCGGATTATCAGCCGGCTGTTTTTAAGATCGTCAAATGCCTGATGCAGCCGGTGGTGCTGCAAAACCGGGTAGCTAGCGCGCGCTGGCACTGCGAGGGGTATCTGCGCTGCACCGTGTATTATCAAAGCGACGAGCCCGGCTGCCGCCTGTACCGCACCGAGCAGAAATTTGCCTTTGAAAAATCGGTCGAGCTCCCGGACGCTGCCTTTGCCGAAGGCCCGGCCCAGGTCTGGGGCGAACAGGAATACTGCAACTGCCGCGCCGTCAGTGAGCACCGCATCGACCTGCGCGGGGCGTACATCCTGTGTGCCGCGGCGCTGATGGTCAGGAATTGCGAGCTGCTGACCTCGCTGGCCGATTGCGGCATCGAGCAGCGCACGCAAGAGCTATCCGGCCTGACCCGCGTGGCCGCCGAGGAAAAGGCCCTGACCAGTGAGATCAACTTGCCGCTGCTGGGCACAGGGGAGTCCATCTTGGATATCGGCGGCAGCTTTACCCTGACCAGCCTGACCATGCAGACCGGGCAGGCCAGCTGCCAGGGCATTTTGCAGGTGCAAGTTTGCTGTCAGCCGCCGGAAAGCGAAGCGCTGGATGTCCGCACCAAAGAGATGACGGTTCAACAGACCGTCGACCTTCCCGGAGCAGCCGAGAGCGACCAGTGCATCGCCTGGGGCGAACTGCTGCACTGCACCCTGCGCACAGAGGATGGTGCGGCGGATGCAAGCCTATCAGTTACATGGAAACTGCACCTGGAACTGTGGCGGCTCGCTGCCCACACCGTGGTGGCGGACGCCTACTCGACCCTTTGCCAGGCACAGACCGTGCAGACCGTCTGCAAGCTGCTGCAAAGGACCACCGACCTGAACGGCCATCTGTCCGTGACCGTAGAGGATGACCTGCCCACGCCCGACGCCGAAGTGCGCGGCTGCTTTGTTACGCTGGAAGCGCCGGTGCAGATTCCTGAGGAAGCAGCCAGCAAAGAAAAAGCAGGAGAGACCCGCTGGAAACTGCAGGGCAAAGGCACGGCCCATGTGTTGTGTGCCGACAGCCGCGGCGAACTGACCTGTTACGATAAGGCTTTTACCTGGCAGCCGGAAGGCAGCTGGCAGGGAAGTCCCGGCGATGCTTACCCCTGCCTGCATGCCGATGTGACCCGTCTGACCAGCGGCAAAAGCGGTACGCGGCTGCGCGTAGAAATTGAGCTGAGCATAACCGGCTCCATGCTGCAGGCCCAGGCCCAGCAGGCTTTAAGTGAGGTGGATCTGGGAGAAGAATTTACCGATGGCACAGACGGCCCGGCGCTGTACCTGTACTATGCGCAGGAAGGGGAGCGCATCTTTGATATTGCCAAGCGCTACCACGCCCGCGCCAAAGACTTGGCCGCCGCCAACCACTTGGAGACCGGCGGCACCGCACCCCAGGACCTGACCACCGAGAGCACCTGCCTGCTGATTCCCGCCGCTTTGTAAAGGAGGAAACACCGTGACGCAAGAACAAATCTACCAGAATATTGCGCGCCGGACCGGCGGCGATATTTATATTGGCGTGGTGGGGCCGGTGCGCACAGGCAAAAGCACCTTTATCAAGCGCTTCTCCGAGCTGCTTTTGCTGCCGCATATCCAAAACGAAGCCCAGCGTGCCCGCGCCAACGATGAACTGCCCCAAAGCGCCGCAGGCCGCACCATCATGACCACCGAGCCGAAGTTCATCCCGGAGAAGGCGGTCAATATCGAGCTTTCCGGCGGCGGCAGCTTCCGGGCACGGCTTATCGACTGCGTGGGCTACATGGTGGACGGTGCTCTCGGCCATGAGGAACAGGACGCCCCCCGCCTGGTGAAAAGCCCCTGGTTTGACCACGAGGTGCCCTTTGACCTGGCGGCCGAGACCGGCACACGGCGCGTTATCCGTGAGCATGCAACCGTGGGCGTCGTTGTCACCACCGACGGCAGCGTGGCCGACCTGCCGCGGGAAAACTACTGCGAGGCCGAGCGCCGCATCATCGCCGAACTGGAGGCCATCGGTAAGCCCTACGTCATTTTGCTGAACTGTACTGACCCGGACAGTGATGCCGCCCACCAGCTGGCCGCCCAATTGCAGGATACCTACCAGCGGGCGGTTATGCCCATCAACTGCGTAGCAATGACTGCCGAAGCGCTGGACGGCATTTTGCAGCGGCTTTTGTATGAGTTCCCGATTCGAGAAATCGCCGTGCAGATGCCCAGCTGGGTCATGATGCTGGAACCCGGCCATTGGCTGCAAAGCGCCGTATACACTGCCATGCTGAAATTTGCCGGCTCTGTGCATAAAATGGCCGATATTGCAGGCAAAAATCTGCCGTTGGAATGTGAGTACATCACCAAAACCATGCTGACCGGCATGGATCTTGCCAGCGGTTCGGTGCACATTACGGCAATGATTGCGCCTGATATTTTTTACAAAATTTTGGGTGAGCAGACCGGGCTTTCCATCGTGGATGAAGCCAGCCTACTGCCCTGTGTGGTCAGCCTGGCCAAGGCAAAGCGCGCCTACGATAAGATCAAATCGGCCCTTGACCAGGTGGAAGCCACCGGCTACGGCATTGTGATGCCGGGAATCGAAGAGCTGACGCTGGAAGAGCCGGAGATCGTGCGCCAGGGCGGGCAGTACGGCGTGCGGCTCTCCGCCAGCGCACCCAGTTTGCACATTATGCGGGCCAACATCCACACTGAACTTTCCCCCACGGTGGGCAGTGAGCAGCAGGGGGAAGAACTCATCAAGAGCCTGCTGGCAGATTTCGAGACCGACCCCGGCAAACTGTGGAACACTAACATCTTTGGCAAAAGCCTGAACGAATTGGTCAGCGAGGGAGTGCAGGCCAAGCTGCTGCATATGCCGCAGGAGGCCCGCAGCCGCCTGCAATCTACGCTGGAACGCATTATCAATGAGGGTTGCGACGGCCTGATCTGCATCCTGTTGTAAAGGGGGCCTTACCGTGAAGCACCTGACCCGACAGGAAAAGAAATGCCAGAAAGAGCGCCGCGCCCTGATGGCCGAGCTGGACGCAGCTACGCAAGCCCTGCGTGCTAACGAGAAAGCTTTTCAAGAAGCGCTGGACCCTTTTGTAATTGAGCAGCTAACCTACCAACATGCGGCCCTGCGATGCCGCAGCCGTGTGTTGCTGCGCTTATTGCGGGAGGAGGATGCCCCGTGCCGCTGACAGACACTTTGTGGCCCTGGGCGGTCGGTGCGGTATGCCTGCTGCTGGTTTTGCGGTGCGCCGCCCGCCAGCGGCACCCGGTACTGGCTGTGCTGGCCGGGGCCGTCTGCGGGCTGGGGGTGCTGGCTGTGATGGCGCTGCTGGAACCTGTCAGCGGCATTGCACTGCCGCTGAACCGCTATACAGCCTTTGTGGCGGCTGTGCTGGGCGTGCCCGGGGTTGTTTTATTGCTGCTTTTACAGCTGATATTATAAAAAATCTTGCCAATTGCTGTGCAATATGCTATAATATCCCAGAAACGAGTGGAACATACGGCGGCGGGACAGTTCGCAAGAACTGCCTGAGGAAAGTCCGGGCTTCACAGAGGCATAGCAACTGCTAACGGCAGCCGGGGGCGACCCCAGGGATAGTGCAACAGAAAGAAACCGCCGTGCTTTGCACGGTAAGGATGGAAAGGCGAGGTAAGAGCTCACCAGCGCACTGGCGACTTTGCGGCTATGTAAACCCTGCTTGAAGCAACATCCGTATGGGACATTATGCGGAGCCTCGCGCGTCCCGGTGATGGCGTGAGCCTTACGGCAACGTAAGGCCAAGATAGATCGTCGTTTGATACAGAACCCGGCTTACGGTCCAGTCGTTTTCTTAAACAATTTCTGCACAGCAGTTCACATAACTGCTGTGCAGTTTTTGTTTGTAGGGAACACCACATCACAATCACATCACAATCACATCACAATCACATCCGAAATCAGCGGCAGAGCTTGCACCAGGCACCACCTGACAGCAGGCAGAAAAAAGCCCCGCGCTTGACACAGGGGAAGCAGAAAGCTATAATAAAGACATAACATGCTATTTCGCTAAATCAAAGTTTAGCGAAATAGAGGGAGGGGCAAACAGGGAAAATGAGCAGTTATATCGATGTGGTCCACCCGGACCGCCATGCGCCGTATTTGGATATACCCAATGATGTGGTGGAATACCTGCATTATCTGGACTTTGTAAAGATGCGGTCACCGCGCACCATCAACGCATACTATCTCGATTTGCGCGGCTTCTTCCGTTTTATGATGGCGATGCAATGGTCGCGTGTGCCGCGGGATACGCTGCTGGAAGAAATAAACTTAAAGGACATCTCAACCGAGGATATAAAAAAGATCACCAAGCGGGACATCTTTTCCTATTTGGACTACGTGCGCAGCACGGACGCCAACGGCGGCAAAGCCCGTGCCCGCAAGCTGAGCGCCCTAAAAGGCTTTTTCTCCTATCTGGTGACCCAGGTGAATAAACTGCAGGAAAATCCCACCGAGGGAATCAGTCTCGGCTCACCAAAAAAGGCCCTGCCTAAGTACCTGACTGCCGCGGAAAGCATAGACTTGTTAAAAAATATACAAAGCGACTTCTATGAGCGTGACTTCTGCATGATTACCCTGTTTTTAAATTGCGGCATGCGGCTGACAGAACTGGTGACCATCAACATGGGCGATTTCAAGCAGGATACCATCCGCATCACCGGCAAAGGCAACAAAGAGCGGCTTGTCTACCTGAATGACGCCTGCCTGGAAGCGCTGGACCATTATAAAAAGGCCCGTGCAGCGCTGCCGAACCTGCCGGCAGATGAACGGGCCTTATTCGTCTCCAAGCGCACCGGCAAGCGGCTGACGGCGCGCCGCGTGGAACAGATCGTGGCGCGTTGCCTGCAAAGCGCAGGCTTAAGCGGACGAGGTTTTTCGCCCCACAAGCTGCGCCACACGGCGGCAACGCTGATGTATCAGGGCGGTGTGGATATGTTGGCGCTGAAAGAAATTTTGGGCCACGAGAGTGTTTCCACCACGCAGATCTACACCCACATCAACCAGGAGCGCCTGCGCGCCGCGGTGAAAGCCTCTCCTCTTGCGGATCAAGGTTATATCGCGGAAAGCAAGCCCTCACAGCAGGACTCCGGCGAGGAAGACTGACAGCCAGCCGTTGACCAGACTGACCGTTCCGGCCAGCAGCAGGCAAAACAGAAAGCGTATTGTCAGCCGCCGAAAAGCCCCCGCCAGCTGCCCGCGGGCGGCCCCGCCCGAAAAGACGCACTGGAACAACCCGTTGCTTATCGCTGCGCTGTAGCCGGATAGCCACAGCCCTGCAAACAGTACACTCAGATTGGACAGGCTGCTCAGCAGCCAGTAGCAGACAAGGCCCCGGCTCTCCCCTGCAGCCAGTACGCAGGCAGCGCATAAGCCGAGAAAGCCACCGCGCAAAAAGAATAAAATCGGGAAAAAGAAACATCCCAAGGCCGAAAAGCTGCACAGATACAGCGCGGCCAACTGCAAAAAGGCAGCGGAAAACTGCCACTGCCATACAGAGAAAACCGTGCTGTAGCTGCTTTTAGACAGGTAGTAAGCCGCCAGCTGACTGCCTGACTCCCAGACTCCGGTTCGCCCCAGCCAAATGCCTGGCAGGTAGCCCAGCAAAAACAGACAGGCGCAGCCCAAGGGCACATAAGGCAGCCTGCCCGCCGCGTTTGCTGGGGCCTGCGGCACTCGCGACGCTGGCTGGCGCGGCCAGAACATCCGGGCACGGACAGCGGGTCGCGTAGGTTGTGCCGTGCGCATCAGTGCCCCTCCCTAATGGCGGAGAACGCACCGCCTAAGGTGCCGCCTAACAGCAGAGCCAGCGGCAGCATGGCGTCGCTACGTGTCCAGCTGGGCACACCATGTACAAGAAACGCCGCTGCCAGCAGGCAAAGTGCATAAAAGGCCCCACAAATTAACCCGCATACAAACCGCTGCCGCCCGATTTTACCCGCCAGCAAAAAGCCGGAAACCGCAGCCCCGGCTGATGCTGCCAGGCAGGCCATCGGTCGCACCAGATGCAGCGGCAACGGCGTATGCGTCAAGAGAAATGCAGCCAGCGCCAACAGCAAAAGGCATAGCCCAACCCCCGCCGCAAAAACATGCACCAGCATCCAGGCTGGCGCATTTTGTCCGCGCGGACGGCTGCGGCGCCTGGGCAGATTGGGAGAAATACTTTTAGCCATAATAAAACGCCCCCTTGCACAGTAAACACTATGCAAGGGGGCGTTTTGGTATGCCGTTGGGCAAATTACTTCTTAGCAGGGGTGGTGTCCTTGCCGCCCATGTCCAGCTTCTCCACGCTGGCAATGGCGGTGCGGCGGAAGCGAATCTTGGTGCGGTCACTGCCGGTCTCCAGAACGATGGTGTCGTCCTTCTCGGAGATGGCACAGACGATGCCGACGATACCGCCGATGGTAGAAACCTTATCGCCGATTTCGATGGAGCTGCGCATAGCGGCATCCTTCTTGTCCTGGCGCTTCTGCGGCAGGTAGATAAGGATGAACATGAAGGCGATGATCAGGATCATCGGCAGCAGCGTAAACAGGGTCTCGGTCATGCTGGTGGAACCAGTGGCACTCAAAAACTGAATCATAGCGGGTATACTCCTTAAAATAAACGATTTCTTCTATTATATCGAACTTTGCGGCACAGCGCAAGCGTTTACGAAAAAATATCAGATGCGGGTGTCAAGTTTATGCACATAAGTGTCGTGGAACTGCTGGAAAGTGCCGTTGTCCAGCGCCTCGCGGATGCGTTCCATCAGGTGGTTGTAGAAATACAGGTTGTGCATAACAGCCAAGCGCATGCCCAGCATCTCATCGGCCTTCTGCAGATGGCGTATGTAGGCGCGGGAAAAGTTGCGGCAGACCGGGCAATCGCAATGCGGATCGATGGGAGATTCGTCGCGCTCGTACTTCAGGTTCTTGATGTTAATGATGCCGTCCCAGGTGAACAGGTGGCCGTGGCGGGCATTGCGGCTGGGCATGACACAGTCGAACAGGTCAACACCGCGGTAGACGCCCTCGATGATGTTGCCGGGGGTGCCGACCCCCATCAGGTAGCGGATCTTGTTCTTGGGGGCAAAGGGCTCTACGGCGGAGATGATGTCGTACATGACCTCGGCAGGTTCGCCCACGGCCAGTCCTCCGATAGCATAGCCATCCAGATCGTATTCGGCGATTTGCTTCATGTGTTCTACACGCAGGTCGGCAAAGGTACAGCCCTGGTTGATACCGAACAGCAGCTGATCGGGGTTGACAGCCTTTTCCTCATGCTTCAGGCGGGCCATCTCATCCTTGCAGCGCAGCAGCCAGCGGGCCGTGCGGGCGCAGCTGTTTTTGGCGTACTCGTAGGTGGCGGGGTTCTCCACGCACTCGTCAAAGGCCATGGCGATGGTAGAACCCAGGTTGGCCTGGATCTGCATGCTCTGCTCCGGCCCCATAAAAATGCGGTGACCGTCCAGGTGGGAGTTGAAGGTAACGCCCTCCTCGGTGATCTGGCGCAGCTTGGCCAGGCTGAACACCTGGAACCCACCGCTGTCGGTCAGGATGGGACCGTCCCACTTAGTGAATTTGTGCAGACCGCCCATCTCGGCTACCAGCTTGTCACCGGGGCGCAGATGCAGATGGTAGGTGTTGCACAGCATGACCTGGGCACGGATGTCTTTCAGATCCAGCGCCGACAGACCGCCTTTGATGGCGGCAGCGGTGGCAACGTTCTGGAATGCGGGGGTCTGCACGGTGCCGTGCACCGTAGTAAATTCGCCGCGACGGGCGGCACCTTCCTGTTTGATAAGGCGGTAAGGCATGTTGGCAGCTCCTTTATTGATTGATGAAAATATCCTTATTTAATGAACATCATTTAATGAACATCATTTAATGAACATCGCATCACCAAAGCTGAAGAAGCGATACTTTTCCTCTACAGCGACCTTATAGGCGGCCATGGTCTTGTCATAACCGTAGAACGCGGAAATCAGCATGATCAGGGTGCTTTCCGGGAGGTGGAAATTGGTGATGAGACCGTCGATGGCTTTCAGCTCGATGCCGGGATAGATGAAGATGCTGGTGTTGCCGCTGCAAGGTACGATCTTGCCGTACTTGGCCCAGACGGATTCCAGCGTGCGGCAGCTGGTGGTGCCCACGGCGATAACGCGGTGGCCAGCGGCGCGGGTGTCGTTGATGAGCTTGGCGGTCTCCTCGCTGACAGAGTACCACTCGCTGTGCATCTGGTGATCCTCGATGGATTCCTCGTTGACCGGGCGGAAGGTGCCCAGGCCGACATGCAACGTAACCTCGGCAATGTTAACGCCCATCGCACGGATGGTGTCCATCAGCTGCGGGGTGAAGTGCAGACCGGCCGTGGGGGCGGCGGCGCTGCCCAGCTCCTTGGCGTAAACGGTCTGGTATTGGCTCTGGTCATCCAGCTGTTTGGTGATGTAGGGCGGCAGCGGCATCTTGCCGAACTCGTCCAGCTTCTCATACAGTGTTTCGGTGTCATAGGTAAAGGTAACATATTTGTTGCCGTCGGGCAAAGTCTCATCCACCACAGCCGTCAGGCTGCCGTCGCCGAACTCCACCTTAGTGCCTGCCTGCATCCGCTTGCCGGGGCGGGCCAGGCACTCCCAGGTGTCCCCTTTCACCTGACGCAGCAGCAGCAGTTCGCATACAGCACCGGTAGGAACCTTGGTGCCCATCAGACGGGCGGGCAGCACCTTGGAGTTGTTGACGACCAGCAGATCGCCTTTTTCCAGAAACTGGGGCAGATCATGAAAGACCGAGTGGACGATGCTGTCATTCTGGCGGTCCAGCACCATCAGGCGGGCCGCGTCGCGGGGGTCGGCAGGCTCCTGCGCAATCAGTTCTTTAGGTAAGTCGTACCAGAAATCTTTTCTCAGCATGGTTTTCTTCCTTTTTTCGTTGACAATCAGGGATAGGGATACTATAATAAAGCCAGCACAGAGGCGCGAAGTGCATCAGTAACCCGGTTTGAAGTCCCCTGCCAGGGGCATAAACTGGGTGAAAGGGTACTTCGCCGAAGGCGATGCGCGGCACGCATTGACCTGGGCTCGTAACCAAACAGGTGCGGGACTGTCACACCCTGAAAGGTGTGTTGCGCTGTGTGTATATGCAATATGATATTATATTGCATTTTGTGCCGGTTTTCAAGCCGGTTTTTTTATTATCTGTGCAAAATCGGAACAATTTATGCCGCTGCTGCATAGAAATCGGGAAAGGTATTGCGAAAGGAAGGGTTAGGAAAGATGAAACAGTACAATGTAGGTGTCATCGGTGCAACTGGCATGGTCGGCCAGCGTTTTATCACGTTGCTGGAAAACCACCCCTGGTTCCACCTGGCCGCCGTGGCTGCGAGTGCGCGCAGCGCCGGCAAAACGTATGAGGATGCAATCGGTGACCGCTGGCTGATGAAGACGCCGATGCCGGAATGTGCGAAGAAGCTCGTCGTGCTGGATGCAGCCAATGTGGAGGAAGTTGCCTCCAAAGTTGATTTCGTGTTCTGCGCTGTCAACATGAAGAAAGAGGAGATCAAGGCCCTGGAAGAAGCTTACGCCAAAGCCGAGTGCCCGGTCGTTTCCAACAACAGCGCACATCGTTTTACCCCGGATGTGCCCATGGTCGTGCCCGAGATCAATGCGGATCATATCGACATCATCCCTGCCCAGCGCAAGCGTCTGGGTACCAAGCGCGGCTTCGTAGCCGTCAAGTCCAACTGCAGCCTGCAGAGCTATGTGCCCGCCCTGCATCCCCTGCGCGGCTACGGTATCACTGACGTGCTGGTCTGCACCTACCAGGCCATCTCCGGTGCTGGCAAGACCTTTGAAACCTTCCCCGACATTCTGGATAACGTCATCCCCTACATCGGCGGTGAGGAAGAAAAGAGCGAGCAGGAACCCCTGAAGCTGTGGGGCCACATCGAGGGTGACAAGATCGTCTCCGCTGATGCTCCGCGCTTTACCGCCCAGTGCCTGCGCGTGCCGGTTTCTGATGGCCACATGGGTGCCGTGTTCGTGCGCTTTGCCAACAAGCCCAGCAAGGATGAGATCCTGAAAGCCTGGAAGGAATTCCATGGCCCTGCCCAGGACCTGAATCTGCCCAGTGCCCCGAAGCAGTTCCTGCATTATTTTGAGGAAAACGACCGCCCGCAGCCCAAGCTGGATCGCATGCTGGAAAACGGCATGGCTGTCAGCATCGGCCGCCTGCGCGAGGATAACCAGTACGATTACAAGTTCGTCTGCCTGTCCCACAACACCCTGCGCGGCGCTGCTGGCGGTGCTGTGCTGCTGGCGGAACTGCTGGCTGCCAAGGGCTATTTTGGCTGATCTGCTGCCCTGCCCGGCGCAGGAACCTGCGCCACTTTAAAAGAAGGAGTATTTCCTATGAAGAAGCCTGTTTTTACCGGCGCTGCGGTTGCCATTATCACCCCGATGAACGCCGATGGCAGCGTAAACTTTGAAGAACTGGGCCGCATCATTGATGACCAGATCGCCCATGGCACCGATGCCATCGTCATCTGCGGTACCACCGGCGAGTCCCCGACGCTGTCCGATGAGGAGCATACCGCCTGCATCCGCTATGCTGTCAAGCAGGCCGCAGGCCGCGTGCCGGTGATTGCGGGCACGGGTTCCAACGATACCAAGTATGCCATCTGGCTGTCCCAGCAGGCCCAGGCCGACGGTGCCGATGCCCTGCTGCTGGTCACCCCGTACTACAACAAGACCAGCCAGGCGGGCCTGGTGGCCCATTACACGGCCATTGCCAACGCTGTGAATCTGCCCTGCATCCTGTACAATGTGCCCAGCCGTACCGGCTGCAACCTGACACCGGCCAGCCTGGCCCAGCTTGCCAAGCTGCCCAACATCAACGCCGTCAAGGAGGCCAGCGGCAACATCAGCCAGGTAGCTGAGATCGCTGCCGCCTGCGGTACGGAGCTGAACATCTACTCCGGCAACGACGACCAGATCGTCCCGCTGCTGGCTTTGGGCGGCAAGGGCGTCATCAGTGTGCTGTCCAACGTGGCACCCCAGTATACTCACGACATCTGCGCCAAGTGGTTCGCCGGTGAAACGCAGGAAAGCCTGCAGATGCAACTGAAAGCCCTGCCCTTGTGCAAGGCCCTGTTTGCCGATGTTAACCCTATCCCCGTAAAGTGGGCGATGAACCGCCTGGGTTGGCAGGCCGGTGCTTGCCGCCTGCCTTTGGTCGAGCCTTCTGCTGCGGTGCAGGATCAGCTGGAGACCGCCATGCGGGATTTCGGCCTGCTGTAAATCATGCTGACCGGCCCGTGGCAACCTGCTGCGGGCCTTTTTTGAAAGGAAACAGAAAATGACGGATATTGTGATACAGGGAATCTACGGCCGCATGGGCCATGCGCTGATCGAAAAAATTGCAGCCCGCCAGGATTGCCGCGTGGTGGCCGGTGTGGACCGTGAGGCTGGTAAGGTCGGCGATATCCCCGTTTATGCCGGGTTTGAAGGCCTGCCCAAGGTCGATGCCATCATCGACTTTTCTTCCCCCGCCGGTGCGGTGGCGGCGGTACAGTATGGTGCCGTCCATGGCGTGCCCTGCGTGATCTGCTCCACCGGCCTTTCCGTCGAGGACGAGACCGTGCTGGAGGATGCCAGCGCCAAAACGCCCATCTTCCGCAGCGCCAACATGTCGCTGGGCGTCAATGTGCTGATCGAGCTGGCCCGCCAGGCCACCCGCGTGCTGAGCGGCGAGTTTGACATTGAGATCGTCGAAAAGCACCATCACAATAAACTGGATGCCCCCAGCGGCACGGCCCTGATGATCGCCGATGCCATCAACGCCGAGGCTGGCAACAGCTATGAGTATGTCTACGACCGCTCTCAGGTGCGCCAGAAGCGCGGCGTGAAGGAGTTGGGTATCAGCTCAGTGCGTGGCGGCGGCATTGTGGGTGAGCACGATGTGCTGTTCTGCGGCCCCGAGGAAGTGCTGACCCTGAGCCACAGTGCAGGCAGCCGCGGCGTGTTTGCCGATGGCGCTGTGCAGGCGGCCCTCTACGTGGCAGGCCGAGAGCCCGGCTACTACACGATGACCGACCTTTTGTGGGGCAAGCTGCCATGCGTTTGAGAAACAATGAAATTGCAGCCTGCCTGGTGATTGCCCTGGGCGTTGGCGGCGTACTGACAGGAGCGCTGCTGCAGGAGATCAGCACCGGCAAGACCGCACAACAGCCGGAATCGGTGGCAGCCGCCTATGTAGAGCCGACCCCGGCACCGGAAACTACCCCGGAGCCTATGCCAACCGTGGAGACCGTGCGGTTTTCCGCCACCGGCGACGACCTGATCCACGACGGCATCTTTTTGCAGGCGAAAAATCGCGGCACCGATGGCTACTATGATTTTTCCTATGCGTATGAAAATATGAGGGATTTCTACACCCAGTTTGACGTAAATTGGCTGAACCAGGAAACGCTGGTCAATGATGCCTTTGATCCCAGCGGCTACCCGATGTTCTCAACGCCGGGAGATATTACAGATGCACTGTATGACATTGGCTTCCGGGTGTTCAGCCTGTCCAACAACCACAGCTACGATAAAGGTGCGGCGGGCATTGATGCCTCCCGCGAGCATTGGGCCGCGATGCCCGATGACGTGGTTTCGATGGGGTTCTACAACCTGGAAACCTATGACGACTACGTGTACCAGACGGTGAATGGCATCACCTTCGGCTACCTTTCCTACACAGAACATACCAACGGCCTGCCGACGCCCAGCAGTGCGACCTATGGCGTTGTGTATTTGAGCGACCTGGATATCATTGAACAGCAGATTGCCGCCATGCGCCCCAATTGCGATGTGCTGGTGGTCAGCTGTCATTGGGGTGTAGAGGGCAGCCATGATGTGACAGACTCCCAGCGGCAGATGGCTCAATGGCTGGCTGACCATGACGTGGATCTTATCATCGGTACCCATCCCCATGTGACCCAGACAGCCGAATGGCTGACCGGCGTAGAAGGTCATACCAGTTTTGTGGCTTACAGCCTGGGCAATTTCCTGAATGCACAGTCCAGCCCGGACAATATGATCGGCGCGGTATTGGACATCACCTTCCAGAAGACCACCCAGTCGGACGGCAGCAGCGCCGTGGAGATGCAGGACCCGAAACTGCATTGCGTGATAAGCCAGTACGAAGACGGGTGGAAAAACATCCGCGAGTATCCCTACTCTGCCTATACCGATGAACTGGGCGCGGCGCATGGAAACTTCACGCTCACCCGTGAATACATCGAAAGCGTATTGTATGGCTCTATCGACGAGCAATTTGTTACATTAGATTGATGAAAGGATGACGGTTTATGTACGGTGTTAGCAAAATCAGCAGTGAGCAGAATATCATGCTCACGACTTTCCCCGGTGCGCAGTACAGCGCACAAAGCCTGGCGGAACACCTGGACGTGTTTGCCAAGGCCGGTATCGTAGTGGATATGATCTGCCAGAGTGCGCCCCGCGGCACGGCGGTAGATTTCAGCTTTACTACCAGTTATGATAACTTTGCCGCCGTGATGAAAGCCCTGCCCGCAGCAGCCAAGGCCAATCCCCCGCTGGTTTCCGGTGGCTACAGCAAGATCAACCTGTTTGGTGAGGAGATGGTCACCAGCTGCGGCGTGGCTGCCCGCGCACTGGCTGCCTTGGCCGGTGCCAACATTGAGATCGTGCTGATCACGACCAGCGACCTGGACATCTCGCTGCTGATCCGCCAGCAGGACGAGGATGCCGCCCTGGAAGCTCTGCACAAGGCTTTCGAGGTCTGATTTACAGCCTAACACAACAAAACGCCCGCGTTCTGTTTTTACCCGGAACGCGGGCGTTTTGCTATACTTAAGGCAATACCGCATAATTCTAAGTGCCGATACGGCGAGCGAGGTGCGGCAGC
>ERZ827168.3230-NODE-3230-length-17002-cov-2.996046_pt1 | contig 17002 bp, 14 predicted proteins | sample MGYA00519868_ERZ827168 | MGnify/ENA primary metagenome ERZ827168 (study PRJEB31778, sample SAMEA3449271) | human gut metagenome | biome: human gut; feature: human-associated habitat; material: faeces | place: United Kingdom | collected 2010/2012 ...
TCGGGATGTGAATGCAGCAGTCAACATCCGAGAAGAAGGAAAAAGAATTTATAAAGAATGTGCCTGACGGCACAAGAAAAAAATCCGTAACCGGATGAACATAAAAAACAAAACCGCGGGACACGCGGGGATAGCCTGTTTTAGCTTTGCCTTAAAAGGCAATCGAGCAGGAAGCCCCCACTTCAAAATCGTAAGATTTAAGTGGTGGGAGCATGTCACAAGCAGGCTTATAATAGCAAAAAAAGCAAAGGACTTCTGCCATGAAAACACCCTTCGATGCCTCTCCGTTTTTTATCTCTATCACCGCTTACTATGCGCTCTCACTGCCTGAGTATCATATGCCGATGCATACGCACGACAGCTGTGAGATCATGTATGTGACAAGTGGCGGCTGTCAGGTATACAGTGAGGATGGAGTGCACGCACTGACCGCAAATCAGTTTATTTTCCTGTCGGCAAACACACCGCACCGGCTGGAAATCAGCGCCGGACGCTCCTGCGCGATCCTGAATCTGGAATTTAACTGCCTTGGCCGGAAACAAACGGAGCTGCCGCTTCGGGAACTGCTTGAGCGCTGCCCCGGCTTTGCCACATGGCTGGAAGCAGGACATACCTGCCTGATGGCGGAGGACCAGCGCAATCTCGGCTATGCGATGAAGGATCTGATCACGCAGCTTCCGCTTGCACAGGACGACGGCCCGGAGCTGATGCGGCTTCTCTTTTTCCGAATGATTCTGGAATTTCTCTTCTGTACGAAGCACTCCCGCAGGACACAGGGCGCAGCCTATCTGAAAAAGGCCTGCTCCTATATTGAGCAGAACCTTCTCGAGACGCTGACTGTCCCTTTGATCGCTGCACATACCGGTATTAACAAATCCTATCTGCAGCTTTTGTTTTCGCGGCAGATGGGCTGCTCCGTCATCGGCTATATTACACAGAAGCGGCTCGAACAGGCTGCCTTTTTGCTGACAAACAGCTCCATGAAGATCACGGATATCGCCTTTGCCTGCGGCTACAACAGCCGCCAGCATTTCGCGCATTCCTTTGAAAAGTATTATAAGGCCGGACCGTCCGCATACCGGAAGCTGCACGCACGCACGCTGATCCCGGATACGGAAGACTCACGGTTTCTGCTGGATGAGAACGGACACGCAGAAAAGCAGAAAATGTATTGACAAAAAAGCCCCCTGACTGTTTTCTCAGCCAGAGAGCTTCTGTCATTTCTCTTATGCTTCTGCCTTCATCTCGCGGACAATTTTGCGAAGCTTCAGAATCATGGATGGCGCTACGGAAAGCTCATCCACGCCCATGCGTACAAACTGCTCCGTCAGCGTCGGGTCTGCCCCGAGCTCTCCGCAGATACCTGCCCATTTTCCGCATTTATGCGCGTTCTCCACTACCATCTGAATCATCCGCAGAATTGCCTCATGATGCGGATTGTAAAAATCATCGAGCCGTTCATTCTGACGATCGATCGCCAGCGTGTACTGGGTCAGGTCGTTCGTTCCGATACTGAAGAAATCTACCAGCTCTGCCAGCCGGTCGCTGATCATCACTGCCGCCGGTGTCTCGATCATCACTCCCTGCTCCGGAATCCGGTACTGTACGCCCTGTTCCTTCAGCTCTTCCTCCACTTCCGCTACGATCTCATAAATCCGCTTCACCTCTTCTGTGGAGGTAATCATCGGATACATGATCGAAAGGTTGCCATAGACTGCCGCACGCAGCAGTGCACGCAGCTGTACCTTGAAGATCTCCGGCTGTTTCAGACAGATACGGATCGCCCGGTAGCCCATCGCCGGATTATCTTCCCGGCCAAGCTGAAAATAATCCACCTGCTTGTCCGCACCGATATCCAGCGTGCGGATGATGACCTTTTTCCCTGCCATCATCTGTACTGCCTGACGGTATGCCTGGAACTGCTCTTCCTCGGTCGGAAAATCATTTCTCCCAAGATAGAGGAACTCACTCCTGAAAAGTCCGATCCCGCCGGCATCATTTTCCAGCACATAGCCCATATCGCCGACACTTCCGATGTTTGCATAGATATGAATCCTGCGCCCGTCCAATGTCACATTTTCTTTTCCCTTCAATTCCTGAAGAAGCTTCTGCTTTTCCGCCTCTTCCTCGATCCTCTTTTTCGTCTCTGCCTTTACCGTCTCATCCGGCTCAAAGATCACCTGACCGGAAAAGCCGTCCACAACCGCTGTCATACCGTTCTTCAGCTCATCCGGCTTCATCGGAACACCGATCAGAGCCGGAATATTCATCATACGCGCAAGAATTGCCGTGTGGGAATTGGTGGAACCGTGCACGGTCACAAACGCAAGAATCTTCTCCTTGTCCATCTGCACGGTTTCGCTCGGACTTAAGTCGTCCGCCACAATCACAGACGGCTCCATGGAGTTCAGGTCCGCATCCGCTCCCCCGCTTAAATTCCGAACAAGACGCTCTGAAATATCCCTGATATCAGCGGCGCGTGCTTTCATATAATCATCGTCCATCGCCGCAAACATCTGCGCAAAATTGTCCCCGGTTACTGCCGCTGCATATTCTGCATTTACCAGCTCTGTACGGATCATGCTCTGGATCGATTCCAGATAGTCCTCATCCTCAAGCAACATCTGATGCACCTCAAAGATCGCCGCACTGGCCTCACCGACCTCCTGAACGGCCTTGTCATACAGCCGTCCCAGCTGCTCCTTTGCCGCTTCGACTGCACCGGTCACACGCAAAATCTCTGCATCCGCATCCTCGATCCTGGTTCTTTTTACCTGATAATCATTCTTTCGAAGCACCGCCACCGGTCCCATGACGATCCCTTTATATACAGATTTTCCCTGAAAATATTGCATCGTCCTTCCTCCGCAGATGCTTACAGATTCGCCTCAAAGCATGCCTTCAGTGCCTCGATGGCAGCATCCTCATCTGCGCCGTTGGCTGTGACAGTCACGGTATCTCCCTGCTTGACGCCAAGTGACATCAGCATCATCAGCTGAGTCAGCTTTTTGGTCTTTCCGTCCTTTGTGATGGTACATTCAGATGTAAAATTCTTCGCTTCCTTTACCAGTACTCCTGCCGGTCTTACATGAATTCCACGTTCGTCCTTGATCGTATATTCAAATGTCTTCATAGTTTTATTCTCCTTCTTCTCTGTCCATGATCCGCTCCATATGCATTGCCAGATATCCGATCTCGATCTCCTCCATCGGAAGCATCAGCCGCTTTTCCATCTCTTCACAAATCTTCTTTGCTGCCTGAAATGCATCCGGAAACTTCACTGACATATAATCATTAATATTTACTTTTAATTTTTCTCCGTGTACCGCTCTTGCCACTTCCATCGCCTGCGACACCTTTTCTTCCTCAATCGCAGAATGCACATGAAGCGCAAGATAGCCGATTTCATGCTCATCGATCCGGATCTGAAGCCGCCCCCATAAAAGCTCCTGAATGCAGGAGGCGACTTTGTATTCCTTATAAAACATCACACGGATATCATCTGTCAGCGGATTGCTGATCTGTTCTCAGTTGTGGTTCAGTGTTTTTGCTATCCTGTACATTTATTTTACCCACTTTAAGGCATCGCTTAAGCAAGAACCTCGATTTCAAACAGAGGTTCCCCGGCCTTCACCGGACCTTCCTTCAGAAGGCGGATCCGCTGATTGTCCTCCAGCTCTGTACAAAGAACCGGAGATGCCAGCGACGGTGCATGTGCTTTCAGGTACTCCAGATCCAGCTTCAGCATCGGATCGCCCTTCTTTACGGTCTGGCCGCTCTCTACCAGTGCCTCAAATCCCTCTCCGTTCAGTTTTACTGTGTCGATTCCGACATGAATCAGAATGCTGACTCCGGAATCCATTACAAATCCAATGGCATGCTTTGTATCAAATACAAATGCAACCTCTCCGTCCTCCGGAGCACGTACATAAGGATCTTCCGGTGTCACCGCAGCTCCGTCTCCCATCATCTTCCCTGCAAAGGCCTCATCCGGCACCGTAGAAAGGTCAGCTGCCAGACCTGTGATCGGAGAGCATACGGTAATGGTCTCTATTACCTTCTGTCCCTGCGCCTCCTGCGGCTGTACTTCCGTCTCTTCTGCTTTCGCCGCTTCCGTCTCTGCATAGGTATCCGGGGCTTTTTCTAGATAATCCTCTAGATTTGATTTTATCACAGTTACATTCGGTCCGTAAATAACCTGTACACCATTTCCTCTATGAACAACACCGGTTGCACCGGTTGCCTTCAGAATACTGTCATTTACTCTTCCCGGCTCATGAACGGTACAGCGCAGTCTTGTCGCACAGCAGTCCACATCGGAAATATTTTTCTTTCCGCCAAGTCCTCTTGTGATCGCCTCACTTCGCGCATCCTCCTTGTCCGCGGATGTCGTTCCGTCTGTCTGCGCTTCTTTTCTGGCATTTACATCTGCCTTTGTATAAAGCTTCGTCTCGGTGTCATCATCCTCACGTCCCGGTGTCTTGAAATCAAACTTTTTAATCATAAATTTGAAAATAAAATAGTACAGGCAGAAGTAAATGATACCGACCGGAATGATCCGCATCCAGCTGGTCTTCTCATTGCCCTGCAAAATACCGAACAGGAAGAAATCCAGGAAGCCGCCGGAGAAGGTAAGGCCTACTGCAATATTCAGCATATGTGCAATCATATAGGCACTTCCCGCCAGAATGACCTGGACAACAAACAGTGCCGGTGCCACAAACAGGAAAGAAAACTCCAGCGGCTCTGTGATACCGGTCGCCATGCAGGCCAGTGCTGCGGAGAGGAGCAGGCCGCCTGCCGCCTTTTTCTTTTCCGGCTTTGCACACTGATACATCGCCAGTGCCGCCCCCGGAAGTCCAAAGATCATAAAGATGAATTCTCCGGAGAAATAGCGCGTCGCATCTGCACTGAAGTGTACAATATTGGCTGAATCCGCAAGCTGCGCAAAGAAAACATTCTGCCCACCCTGTACCATCTGGCCTGCGACCTCCATCGTACCGCCGACTGCCGTCTGCCAGAATGGCATATAAAACACGTGATGCAGTCCAAACGGGATCAGTGCCCGCTTAATCAGACCGAAAATCAGGGTACCCACATAGCCGGATCCGGTCACCAGACTGCCAAGCGCATAGATTCCGTTCTGGACAACCGGCCATACAAAATACAGCAGGATGCCGACAAACATGTAGACAATGGTTGAAATAATCGGTACGAAACGGGTACCGCCAAAGAAGGAAAGCGCACTCGGAAGCTGAATCCGGTAAAACCGGTTGTGGAGTGCCGCTACTCCGAGGCCTACGATAATACCGCCAAACACGCCCATCTGCAAGGACTGGATCCCGCATACAGATGTGATTGTTCCTTCCAGGACGGATTCTGCAATGCTTCCATCATTCAGAATCTGTCCGGTAATCGTCAGCATGGCGCTGATCGCCGTATTCATCACAAAGTATGCGATAACCGCCGACAGCGCTGAAACCTCCTTTTCCTTCTTTGCCATACCAATGGCCACGCCTACGGCAAAGATCAGAGGCAGGTTGTCAAATACTGCACTTCCCACCTTATTCATGATCACCAGCAGTGCATGGAGAAGCGTTCCGTCTCCAAGCAGCTTTGTCAGGCCGTAGGTCTCAATCGTGGTCGCGTTGGTAAATGAGCTTCCGATTCCGAGCAAGAGCCCGGCTACCGGAAGGATTGCGATCGGGAGCATAAAGCTTCTTCCCACTCGCTGCAGAACACCGAAAATTTTGTCCTTCATTTTCTTACTCCTTGTGTAGTTTATACTTTTGCAGAAAATGCCCGTGAGGTCAGTCGTCTTTGCAGCCGGCTGATAAAAAAAGAGACACTAACCCCACATAACAACTCCTGCTATGTATAGTTAATGCCTCCTAAAATCGAGTTACACACTACAACTGTTGCCGAATATACCACACCTGACTCCACTTTGTCAAGGCTGTTTTCCCAGATCAGGCAAATAGCAACAGTTCTTTGTTCTACTGAATTTTACTTATAATCGTCGCATACAGCTTCTGATAATCTGCTTCCAGATAATGCAGGCCATCCTTTGTGCCAAACCCTTCCTGCTTCATCTGCCTGTATGTATTCACATACCTGCTGCGAAATGCCACATACATCTTTTTATTAAAAGACTCAATCGAAGAATTCTTAATGTGGTATCTGCGGATCTTTTCATTTACCGGATTGACAGAAAGCACATAGAACTTTGTCTTCGGGAACTCCTTAATCAGTTTCTTATAATAGGTGATGTAGGAATTCACATTTTTGAGGTCGTTCACGCCGAGTGCCAGCACGACCTTCACATTTGGATTCGTCTTCAGATAATAGCGCAGCTGTACGCCTGCCGTGCTTTTCAGCCAAGCGTATCCCTGACCGCTCTTTGCGATGTACAGGGTATCGGACGGGGCAACCGCACTCTGCATGCCGACCATCCGGGAATCGCCGACGAAGATATAGTCACCATTGAATACCTTGATAACATTCTTGCCGCTGGCATTCAGGTAATAGCCATCCTTTACCGTATTCGTCACCCGTGTGCCGTTTGCACCGACATAATATTTATTATTATCTACCCACGACTTTGTAACGATCGCACCATTTTCTCCAACGTAATAGTACTTTCCGTTCCGTTTGACCCACTTGTTCTCCGCGCGGACACCATTCTTATCGAAGTAATAATACCTGCCGCCCTTCTTGATCCAGATGGACTCGGCACGTACTCCGTTCGCCTTAAAATAATAGGTCTTTCCTGCGAGCTTCTGCATGCGTCTGACCGCCATTCTTCCGCTCTTCAGAAAATAGTACGACCTCTTACCGATCTTAATCCATGTATTTTTTGCATAGCTGCCGTCCTTATAGCGATAATACTTATCGGAGCCCTTTGTCACGATTTTTCCGTCTGCGCTCTTTGCCGCTGTCGAGACCGGTGCCGCGCTTGCCTGCACAGAAGCGATTCCCATCGAAAGCACCAGTAAAAGCAGCAACATCCATCCGATGTGCGCACCTTTTTTTCTTGAATGAATCATAATACCCCCTTTGAGTCTGTTTGCCTGCAGCTTTCACTATACCCTACTTCCGGCTGTTTGTCAAACCGCCCCACATGCGGTTGCGATACTCATTCGCGGATGCTCCGGTAATCTTTTTAAATTTCCTACCCATATAGATGGAAGAAATGCAGGAAAGATGGAATATAACTATTCCTGCTGTGCCAGACAATGTGGCATTACCATGAGTGAGACCAGACTGTTTCCATCGAATAAATGTGAAGGATATTTTGGAACAAAACGATTTGACCGAATTGTGGATAAAACCGGTAAAAAACGAATCCACATGCTGACCGCCGCGGCTCTTCTGGAATTGGATTTCGAACAACCAAGCCTGGATTATCACAGTTTAATGAAACTGACGAAAATTTTGACAAGAGATAACCCGGAGGATCTCAGAAATATGTTCCGCCGTATGTGTTTTAATGTTTACGCCCATAACCGCGATGATCATTCTAAAAATTTCACGTATTTATACTATGAGGAAAAGGATTGCTGGCGATTAAGTCCAGCATATGACCTTACTTACAGTAATACTTATTATGGAGAACACACAACCACGGTTGATGGAAATGGGCGTAATCCAGGAGAAAAAGAAATTCTGGCAGTCGGCGTTTCCGCTGGAATGGAAAAAGCGGAATGTAAAAGAATTATGAACCAAAGTGCAGATTGTGTAAAACAAATATTGGGGAAATATCTTTCATAATTCGATTGAGAATGACTGCTATCCCCGTATTCGTCGCACCCCAGCATGCACGCCATCCCGGATCAGATACAGCACCGACGCTGCCCCGACTGACGCCAGAAAGACTGCGCCTGCGACGAGCGGGTAAAATTTGAAGCGCGCCGTGATATCCGAGACATATGGAATGAGGTAGACCTGGTAGACAATCTTGTCAAAGATCCATGAAATCAGATAGACACCGAGAGATATTTTTGAGAGGTAAATCATGCCCTCCTGCAGGAAGTGCGGCCAGCGATCCGGATGCAGATGCAGCATCAGATTAAACCACAGGGTCGCTGTGAGCAGGTTCTCGCCTCCCCACGTACTGTTGGAGCCCCAAATAAAGGATCCGCCGTAGCTGCGGTAGTAATTGTATGTCCCAAAGGCTGTTATCGCGAGCACAAGCAGCGCCAGATTCTTTTTGCGGCTGATCTGCCAGTCGTATTCCCGCAGGTACCTTCCGACAAAGTAGTAGGTGATCGGGTACATCGCCGTGAAAAACGACGGCACGAGCTTATTGTATTCATCCGATACCATCGGATGCAGCCACCAGCCAGGCTCCACAAGATTGAAATTGTTCAGCATCTTCGGCAGCATCGTCAGGCCGATCATCGTCAACACCAGCAGCTTCCTCTGCCGCTGATCCTCAAGCCCCTGCCAGATCAGGTTCAGAAACGGAATCAGACAGAACAGCCCGATGTACATCTCGATGTACCACGCGTAATTTGCACCTTTAAAAGCCAGGATGGAGAGCAGACCGGAGTAAAAGGTGATATCTTCCCCTTGCACAAATTTCTTAAACAGCAGGCAGGCAATGCTCGCCAGCAGATAGATCTCGATCGTCTTCCACAGTCCTTTATAATACCCCTTCGACAGCTTCTTCTGCCCCATCAGGTAGCCGGTCAGAATCAGAAAAAGCGGCACACAGGTCATAAAAAAAGACCGGTACATGCACATCACGAGCATCGGTATGCCACACACCTCCTGCTTGTAAAAGCCGCCGTTCAGCAGGAAGTGCACTGAAATGACACTGAATACGGCGACACACCGAATCAGGTCGGCGTTCAGGTTACGCTTGGTCATAGAAACTCCTTTCTCTTTCCTTCTTCGTTTCGAGCTCAGTCCCTGGCAATTTCTTTGCCAGTGCCTGTCTTTATCGTTTGCTGCTGCTTTTTTTCGTCGTTTCGAGCTCAGGCCACTGACACGCTTGCTGCGCAAGCTATTCGCTGCTACGCAGCTCCTGTCTTTATCGTTTGCTGTTGCTTTCTTTCATCGTTTCGAGCACAGGCCAGTGACACGCTTGCTATGCAAGCTACTCGCTACTGCGCAGCTCCTGTCCCTGGCTGATGGGCGTTCCGCCCATCACAAACGGTAAATACAGTCCCTGGCAATTTCTTTGCCAGTGCCTGTCTTTATCGTTTGCTGTTGCTCGAAACTGGTTATACAAATTTTGCTTTGGGGTAGATCCGCTGCATCCGGCTATCCGGAAAATGTTCATCGAGCTGCTGCTCAATCGCATTCGTCGGAGCCGCTCCGGTCTGGCGGGCAGAGTAGCGGGCCAGTGCCAGGGCGGAGAGCGTCATATTTGCGATCATCAAAACAACTGCGATCCACGTCAGCACCGGACCGATTTTCTTTGGTATCTTTTCAATCCAGCCGGAGAACAGCGGGTAAATTCCCTTCAGCCATACAACCGCTGCGATCCCCCAAAAAAAGCAGTAGAGCATGTTGATTCTTCCGCCAAGGTTGAACGGGATGTCACTGTAGTCCCAGAAGGTCGTGCCAAATAAAAGCTCCGTAAAAACACTGCACAGATACTCATAGGCTCCGCCGACGATCGTGCCGTATGCAAATATATAGCGGTCACTTTTATCTTTATACTTATAGAGAAACGCTGTCAGAAGCGCACACGCCAGTCCCCAGACGACACTGAACGGGCCATAGACGACGCTGCTGCGGCTCATCCAGTAGCCCATCGTGATCCGGCAGAAAATCGTCTCTACGATATCTCCGAGGAACGCGCCGATCAGAAAGAGCCAAATCAGCTTATACAGGCTGCATCCGGCGGCAAAGCAGGCCGCCTCCGGCGCCTCTTCTTTTTGCTTTGCCGCAACCAGCTCTTCCGTGCGGATATTCGGATAAGTCTTTTCCAGTCTCTTCCGGATCATCCGCGTGATCGCATTGCCGAACGTATCGGTCATCTGCTGCATGCCATCCGTCCACGCTGCCATTCGGTTCACATGCCGCCGCCATTTCCAGACAACAGCCAGTGTCCCGGAAAGATCTGCCGCAAATAAAACGCCCACAACGATCAGGATGATTTTTCCAATAAAATGTGGAATAAGATGCACCAGACTTAAGATCAGCCCATTTCCAAAATAAAGCTCAATCACAGCACCTGCTCCGTACAGCAAAAGAAGCGGTGCTGTAATAAATCCGCCGAATCCAAACCGCTGCTCACTGTAGTCCCGCCATTTCCGGTGAAAAATATGCTCCAGCACTACGCCTGTCATAATGGTCAGAAATGCCAGAAGCAGCATACCACCGATGAACAGAAACACAGGCGTACCTTTCAGTTCCTTTAAAAAGATCGCATTGACCACTGCCCCGACGCCATAGACCGGACAGAGCGGAAGGCTCATGACACCCGCATTGATAAACGTTTTCCGCTTCAGGCTCTCCATGGCCACGCCAAGCGCCCAGCCGAGCACCGAATACGCAAAGAACAGCCAGAGCAGTTCATATGTTGTGTAGCCCATTTTTTCTTTCTCCTCTATTTTTTCTGATAATACTTATATGTTCAGCCTTATCATGCAAGCATGATAAGGCTTTTTGACCTTTTGACCCTGGCATCATCACCCTGCAAAATGCGCCTCATCAAAATATCCCCAGTGCATCCCGTCACTTGATTCTTCCCAGACTGCCGAATCCGGGTCTGCAAACCAGCCTTCCGCACCATCCGCGTTCCGGCATAAAATCCAGCGCATGCCATTTTTGAGCACAACCTGAAGCAACGATACCGTATCTCCCGGTGCGACCGTAAACGCTTCCTGGCCGCTCTCCACATCCGTCTTCACGGAAAAGCTCTGCCAGGCCGTCCATGTCTTTGTCTCATCCAGAATCCCCGGCTGATCCACCTGCGTGATCGTCGCTTCATCGATCTGATAATCCAGATCGACCGATACAATCCCTGCGCAGGAAAGCGTATCATTCCACCGGACGGTAAACGTATCTCCCTCCGACCTTACAAAAGTCACGCCACGTGCCCATCCACTCAAAATATGATTGGACGCTTCTCCTTCTGTCCGGCTCAGCTTTGCCAGATCGGTCGACTGAAACGGCAGCCCCGCCTCCTTTTCCGTGAGCGCAAGCACCTGTTCGCTGTAATCATTATCTGAAATGCTCATCGCAAATAAAAGGGTACGGCCATCTGCCAGCGTTCCCTTATCCATTCGCCACATATATGCATAATCATCAATAAAGCTGGACGGCTGGCTGTCATTCACATAGAGATCCAGTACCGCCTGTCTGGTTGTTTCTGTATCATCAAGCTCCTTTTCGGTCGTCTGCCAGACGAACTGCTCTGTCGTCCCGTCCCCGTCCAGATCCAGATCGTATGCGACACCGGCCTCCAGTCCATAGACCTGCGCCTCTTCTGCTTCTTCTGCCTGTGCTACACTGCCTGCGAACAGAGTTGTAAACGCAAGAGCAGACAACATCACAGCATTTCCTTTTCTGAATTTTGATATGTACATAATCGCCTCCTGAATTCTTATATACAAATGATACACGGATTGCTTCGCATTTCATGCATGGCCTTTTGACCCTAGCATCATCACCATACAAATATTACCCTACTTTATCTGAAAATACCACTGACAAATTCTTAAGAAAACACAAAGAGGCGACTGTACTCGTCGTTGAGTACGGCCGCCTGCCATTTAGTTTCCGCTCACGATGCGATAGTATGCACGTGAGGTAAACAAATATACCAGAATATAAAATACGGTAAACACGCCGAAGCATCCAACCGCGATCCGGATCAGAAAGCTCTGATCGCTTAATCCAAACAGCATCAGGATCTTACTCAGAAACGGAAATGCAAATGTAAGGTGAAGTCCCGCCATCGCCGGTGGGAGAATAAATACCGTGAGCATCTGGGAATTGATGCTGCGCCGGATCTCCCGTTTCGTCATTCCGACCTTCTGCATGACCTCGAACCGGGACTGATCCTCATATCCTTCTGTGATCTGCTTGTAATACATGATCAGGATCATCGCCAGAATAAAGACGCTGCCCAGGATGATACCGAGTGCGAACAATCCGCTGAACGTACCAAAAAAGTAGCTGCGGTCATCCGCAATGCATTCCGTCGAATATGCGATATCCATATCCATCCATTTTTTGCTGATCGCCAGCGAAATTCCTTCCTCGATCTTGATCTGCTGTTCATCGCTGCAGTCGACATTGAATCCAAAATATCCACGGACGTCTGATGCATAGTCACCGTAGACCTTCTTTTCCTCCTTTTCGACCTGATACACAGAATCCATATCCGGCACAATCAAAAAATAAGTCGTGTTGATCTCATAGGATGCCACCTTATTGTCAAAAGGCTGCGGCACTGTCTTCTTCACCTTCCACGTATCCAAATTTCCGATCTTCATGGTCTCATACGGATATTCCTGCCCGCGATTGACGCCGATCAGGATCTCTCCTTCTGAAAGCGTCTCGTCCTTGCCGGTCACACAGTTATAGTCGGAAAGAGGGATCACCAGAAGATTTCTCAGATCCGAAACATCACTCAGGCTGCTCGCCGATACTCCTGCCCGCTCAAATGCAAGCCGGTCGCCGTCTGCAAGCGCCGCAACAGAAAGATAACGGTAGCGCCATGCATCTTTCATCGTAAATCCATGTCGCTGCATATATTCTTCTGAAATGCTCTGCAGCAGATCCAGATGTTCCTCCTCTCCATCCCATACAGCCAGCTGCATATCCCTCGGATACTGTCTGCGCAGAATGTTTTCTTTGCCGATATACAGACAACCGGAAGAAGAAATCATGACAAGCACCATCGTAGAAAGAATGCAGATCGATGCCAGACCTGCACCGTTGCGCTTCATCCGGTACAGCATGGAGGAAACGGAAATAAAGTGGTTTGGCTTATAATAGTAGCACTTCCATTTTTTCAGCCATCTGCACAGCACAACGGAGCCGGAAATAAAGATCAGGTAGGTCCCAAGAATGACCATCAGCACCGCTGCGAAAAAATACATCAGTGCAGACACCGGATTCTCGATCGTCACCGCAATGTAGTATGCGCCGGCCAGAAGCACCACACCCAGAATCGCCAGCAGCAGATTCCCTTTTGGTGGCTTTTCACCCTCTGCCGTGCCATGCAGCAGCCCGATCGGATTGGACATCCGGATCTGCCGCAGATTGTTCAGCAAAATCAGAGCAAAAATCACAAGAAACAGCACCGTTGTCCGAAAAGCTGCCAGACCATCCACCGAGAATGCAAGCGTGATCTGCCCGCCCAGCATATGGATCAGCAGCATCTCACTCGCCTTGGAAAAGAGGATGCCAAGCAGAAGTCCGCCAAGCAAAGAGACCGCCGTCGTCAAAATACACTCCCATACGAGAATGCGCGCGAGATTCCATTTCCCCATGCCAAGAATGTTGTAAAGCCCGAACTCGCGCTTTCTTCTGCGAATCAGAAACGAATTTGTGTAGAACAGAAAGATCAGAGAAAAAATGATAAATACACCATTTCCCATCCCGAGCATTTCCTGCACGCTTCTGCCGCCCTTAATCCCTGCAATGACCGGATTAGCGCCGAGATACCGCATCAAATAGCTCATCATAATCATACAGATACAGGTCAGGAGATAGGGACCGTACGTATTTCCGTTTTTCCGGATCCCGGTTGCCGCGAGCTTTGGGTAAAATCCAAGTCGTCTCATTCCCGGTCACCACCTGTCGCCAGCAGTGTAAGCGTATCGGAAATCTTCTGATACAGCTGCTCATTCGTACTTGTCCCACGGTAAATCTGGTGGAACACCTCGCCGTCCCGGATGAAAAGCACCCGGGCTGCATGGCTCGCCGCCTTGACAGAATGCGTCACCATGAGGATCGTCTGCCCGCTGTCGTTGATCGAAGAGAACAGTCGCAGCATCTCATCCGTTGAACGTGAATCCAGAGCCCCGGTCGGCTCATCCGCGAGGATCAGCTTCGGGTGTGTGATCAGCGCCCGTGCCGCTGCCGCCCTCTGCTTCTGTCCGCCGGATACTTCATACGGGAATTTCTGCAGAATATCTGCGATCCCAAGCTTCCGTGCGATCGGCTCGAGCCGTTTTACCATCTCCTCGTAAGGCGCTCCGGCGAGCACAAGCGGCAGAAAAATATTGTCCTGCAAAGAAAAGGTGTCAAGCAGGTTAAATTCCTGAAAAACAAAGCCAAGATTGTCTCTTCGGAACGCCGCGCGCTCCGATTCCCGGATTCTGGAAAAATCTCTGCCATCAAGCAGGATACTTCCTGCTGTCGGCTTATCGAGCGCTGCCAGAATGTTCAGAAGCGTTGTCTTTCCGGACCCTGACTCGCCCATGATCGCGACATACTCGCCGCACTCCACATCAAAGGTCACATTTTTCAGCGCCTGTACCTGATTGCCGCCGAAACGGGTCGTATAAATTTTCTTCAGATTCTTTACTGATAAAATCGCCATTTTACTCCTCCTGATTTGTCATAACCGAATGCTGCTTCGCAGCTTAAAAAAGGCATCCGTAAGCCTTCTCTCCTGCTCACGGATGCCATTATACGCAATTTCCTTCTCTCAAGCCATCGCTTCTCCTTACAGGAACCTTACATCCTTGTAAGGTTCCGTGCTTACTCAGTCTCCAGCCTTTCACTTTGCAGATCAATCTGCAGCTCCGTCCCGTCCTCATGCGCAACCGCCACAATCGTATGTCCCAAGTTCTGGCAGATCCGTCGGCACAGATAGAGACCGATCCCGCTCGCCTGACGGTCTGTGCGCCCGTTTCCGCCTGTATAGCCCCGCTCAAAAATGCGCGGCAGATCTTCCGGCGCGATACCGATTCCCGTATCGCGGACACACAATGTCTTCGGCGCCTTTAACGAGATCGTGATACTGCCGGATGGTGTATACTTCAGGGCATTCGATAATACCTGTCCGATCACAAACAGCAACCATTTTTCATCCGTCAGCACCTTCACCTGCAGCGGTTCATAATGCAGCTTTATTTTTTTGCGTATAAAGACAGACGCATTTTCCCGCAACGCCTGGCGGATGATCGCATCAAGGTCATACTCCCGGATCACATAGTCGCTCGCATCCGAATCCAGCCGCAGATAGCACATGACCATCTCAACGTACTGCCGGATCCTGCGGATCTCCTCCTGCAGCTCCGCACAGTCCTCCGACGAAAGCTCTCCGCCCTGCCGCTGCGCGCTTTGTAAAATCAATTGTGCCGCCGCAATTGGCGTCTTGATCTGGTGCGCCCACATGCTGTAATATTCCATCATATCCCGGTAACAGTCCTGCTGCTCCCCGCTCAGCCGCTCCTTTTCTGCAAATTCCATCCGAAGCAGCTCCTGATACTGCGCCTCCAGATCATTTTGCGGCTCCGGCAGGCAATCTGGCGACACCAGAGCCTCCCTGTGAAGCGTTCCCAACACACACGCATGCTTTCGAAAGCGCATAAAATCTTCCAGTAAAAAAACTGCTCCGATGAATCCGCTCACTGCCGCCGTATACCCGACTGCCTCCGGCGGAAGCTCATACAGCCGGATGATGCAGGCCGCCGCAAGCATCATCAGGAAAAATGCCAGAATGCCACGCCGATGCGTATACATGTATGACTTTAGCATAATCAATCCCCTTCTCTTTGCATATCGTTTCCTGCATTCTCACTGTATTTTCACTCTTCTACCAACAAATATCCCATTCCCTTGCGTGTCACGATAAAATTCTGCAGACCGATCCCATCCAGCTTCCTGCGAAGCCTCGTGACATTGACTGTCAGCGTATTTTCATCGACAAAGCAGTCCGTCTCCCAGAGCCGCTGCATCAGGGTATCGCGGCTTACGACCTTGCCCAGATTCTCATATAACGTCTGCAAAATTCGATATTCATTTTTCGTCAGCTCCAGCTTCTCTCCCTGATACGTCAGGCTTGCATCCGACGTGTTGAGCACCGCACCCCGGCACTCCAGCACCTGCTCCGTGCTGCCAAAGTCATAGGTTCTGCGCAGGATTGCCTGCAGCTTCGCCGTGAGCACGTTCAGATCAAATGGTTTGGCGATAAAGTCGTCGCCACCCATGTTCATCGCCATCACAATGTTCATATTGTCAGAAGCAGAAGAGAGAAATACGATCGGGACGCGCGATACCTTCCGGATCTCGCTGCACCAGTGGTAACCATTAAAATAAGGAAGCATCAGATCCAGCAGCACAAGCTGAGGGTCAAAAGCCGTAAACTCCGACCGCACATCTTTAAAATTTTCCACGCAGCGCACCTCATACCCCCACAGGGCGATCTGCCGCTGCATCGTCTCCGCAATTGCGCGGTCATCTTCAATAATCAAAATCCGATACATTATACGATCAGCTCCATATTTACAATGCCAAGTGGTTTTCCGAATTTCACACCAACCTCATGAATACAGCCACAGTGCAAAAATCCATATTTTTCATGCAGCCTTACACTCGTCTCGTTGCCCTCTGTGATGACCGAGACGATCGTGTGCACATCCTCGCGCGCTTTTGCATAAGATAAAAGCTCCTGCATCAGCTGATCCGCAATGCCGCACCCGCGATATGCCACATCTACATAAATAGACAGTTCTACGGTGGCGGCATACGCCTCCTTTTCCCGGTAAGGCGAAAGACTCGCATAGCCGACCGCCCGTCCATCCTCGATCGCAGCAAGCAGGATATACCGTCCGCCCGGATGCTCGTCAAACCATACTCTGCGCTCCTTCATCGTCTTCGGATGAAGATCAAAGGTCGCCGTGCCATGCTCTACCTCATAATTGTAAATATCCAGCAATGCCGGAAGATCCGCCTCCTGTGCCTTTCTGATTTCCATGTCATGTCCTCCTGTCGCGCCCGGCTTTCTATCTCCACAATCGCTCGCAAGTCCCAACCCGACGCTTAGTGCTCCGCGCACTTGAGGCGGGGGAATGCTTATCTGCGT
>ERZ827168.3231-NODE-3231-length-16998-cov-5.484625_pt1 | contig 16998 bp, 14 predicted proteins | sample MGYA00519868_ERZ827168 | MGnify/ENA primary metagenome ERZ827168 (study PRJEB31778, sample SAMEA3449271) | human gut metagenome | biome: human gut; feature: human-associated habitat; material: faeces | place: United Kingdom | collected 2010/2012 ...
TGTCAGCAAATACGCGCTTATTTTTCGGGGTATATCGGGAAACCGGGGCAGAAAAGACGAAAACCGGTTACAAATTGAAAGTTGTCTATATCGCCACATACCGGCTGAAGAAATCGGCTCATCCAGCCTGAAGAAAACACCGCTGATCCGGGAGCGCAGCAACCGTCGGCATAGAGATATACCCATAGCTGAATTTATGATTTTCGTAAAACGTTCAGTCGCCTAAGAATCGCTGAACATCATTTTCATCCCCATCTATTTTCTTCTGCCTCAAAATATAGCTGCCGCGACAGATAAAACAGCTCACAATCATATAAAACACCGTTCACAATCATTGCATGATATCATAAAATAGCTGACACAATCAACATCCTATCCTCTCATAATATCACCGCAAGAACAATATAAACAAACGGACTGCATGCCACATATTCACCATAGAAACATAAGATACGATGCTAAATAATGTCCTTTTCGCACCGCACAACGCAATAAAAAACACCTGCCGGACATATCTTCCGGTATGAAAAACAAGACGTTTTCACCGCACATATTCAAGCCGGTAAATTCGTACAATCGTGCTATTAAATCACAATAAAACCACCCATCGCGTCGTCAAAACAAAATAATCACCGCCAACGCCCCAATCCTCTCCGCCCAAAGAATCAGCATCCACCTTATCGTTTTGTCCGCACCATCCCCTACACACGCCCCATACAATAACAAAAAAGCGTTTTTATTTTGAATTGCACCCATTTTCCACTATCTTTGCATAACAGATATTCATACAGGCGGAAACAGGAAAAACAGTCTCCAATCAGCCTGAAAATACCTTTATAAACGACACATACGCGCGACGCGCGCCACATACACAACACGTAAATGAAGATAGTAATACAGCGTGTCAGCCACGCTTCAGTAACGATAAACGGGGAAGTGAAGTCGGCAATAGGCCGCGGATTCCTCATACTTCTCGGCATTGCCGACGACGATACGCGCGAAGACATGGAATGGCTCGTCAAAAAGACCGCCGCACTGCGCATATTCGACGACGAACAGGGCGTGATGAACCTGCCCATAACAGCCATCGACGGCGAGATACTCGTGATAAGTCAGTTCACGCTTCTGGCGTCATACAAGAAGGGCAACCGTCCGTCGTGGATACACGCCGCGCCCCACTCCATAGCAATTCCGCTCTACGAGGAGTTCTGCAACCGCCTGAGCGAGGCCATAGGAAAGCCCGTCGGCACAGGCGAATTCGGCGCCGACATGAAGGTGGAACTGCTCAACGACGGCCCTGTGACCATCTGCATGGACACCCGTCACCGCGAATAAAAGCGCATAATAACACGATTCCATCGAAACAAAAAACGAACAATATATGACAGACAACGATATAACCCTGCGCGAGGCACAACAGCTTGTAGATGAATGGATACACACCTACGGCGTGCGCTACTTCAGCGAGCTCACCAATATGGCGGTACTGACCGAGGAAGTGGGCGAAGTGGCACGCATAATGGCGCGCAAATATGGTGACCAGAGCTTCAAGGAGGGAGAGAAAGACTCGCTCGGCGACGAGATGGCAGACGTGCTTTGGGTGCTCCTATGCATAGCCAATCAGACAGGCATAGACCTCACCGAGGAACTGCGCCGCAACATCGAGAAAAAGACCCGACGCGACAAGGACCGTCACCGCAACAATCCGAAGCTCTGACCCGGGCCCGGACACACGCCGCCACAACGCGGAACAGCACAACCGTTTGCGCCCGAGACGGTTATACACATACCCCACGATATAGTAAAACACTAAATATCAATACAATATGGCTACAACAAACACAACCTGCGAGCATCATCATCATGACGCTCCGAAACAAAGTAAGTACGAAGAGGCTTTGAATAAATACAACCTCGACATCGACGACGCAGCCGTAAAAGAGGCTGTGCGCACTCTGATAGCCGAGAAAGTGCACGAGAACGATACCCCGGAGGTGAAACGCTTTCTCATGGGAAGCATAGAGCTGACAACGCTCAAAACCACCGATTCCGACACCAGCGTACTGGCATTCACCGAGCGCGTGAACGAGTTCGACAACCAATATCCCGACCTGCCCCACGTCGCAACAATATGCGTATATCCATGCTTCGCCAGCATCGTGAGCCAGTCGCTCGAGGTCGACGGCGTCGAGATTGCCTGCGTCTCAGGCAGTTTCCCGTCATCACAGGCACTGCTCGAGGTCAAGGTTGCCGAGACCGCACTGGCAATAAAGGACGGCGCCACCGAGATAGACATCGTGATGCCTGTGGGCAAGTTCCTCAGCGGCGATTATGAGGGTGTGAGCGACGAGATAAACGAGCTGAAACAGGTGTGCGGCGAGCACGCCATGAAGGTGATACTCGAGACGGGCGACCTCGGCACGGCAGCCAACATAAAGAAGGCTTCCATCCTTGCCATGTACGCCGGAGCCGACTACATCAAGACATCCACCGGCAAAGAGAAAATATCTGCCACACCTGAGGCTGCATACGTGATGTGCCAGGCCATTAAGGAATACTACGACGAGACTGGCATACAGATAGGATTCAAGCCTGCCGGAGGCATAAATACGGTGATGGATGCCGTGATCTACTACACCATCGTGAAAGAAGTTCTCGGCGAGAAATGGCTCACCAACAAGTGGTTCCGCCTCGGCACAAGCCGTCTGGCAAACCTGCTGCTGAGCGAGATTGTGGGCGAAGAGACCAAGTTCTTCTAAATCTATCGGACAAACAATGTGGGTCTGACAGACGGCCGTAAAAATACGATATGGCCGTTATCTCTACCACATGTTCCAGTATCATATCCGGCCCGTTTCAATATGCACTATTCCGGCTTCTGAAACGGGCCGTTTTGTGTGCTGATATAGGCTGTTTCATACGATGATATGGGCCATTTCGGAGCCTGATACGGGCTCTTTCGCAACACGGTCAGGGCTTTATCGCAAAGCAGTTTAAGACCATCTCAAATCAGACAAAATAAAAAAGCCGCAGACAACGGATAAAAAAACAATCCTGAAACACATCGTCGTGATTCAGGATTTCCGTAGTCTGCGGCTTTCGCTTTATTATTTCGTGCGCTCTATTACAAAGTCAAGATAGGCCGTAAGCGCGCTCTTTATCTCCGCGTCAGTCACATTATTCTCGATATACGACATACATTTGCGGCGCAATTCCTCCATTCTGCGCTCCGCATATTCTATGCCTCCGTGACTCTTTGTATATTCCACGAGAGCGTCTATCTCCTCCTGTGTCACGGTGCGTTCCTTCACCTTGTAGGCCAGCTCCAGCATCCTGCTGTCGCCGCTGCTGTTCACTGCGTATATGGCAGGCAGGGTCAGCTTGCCCTCCAGCATGTCGTTGCCCGTGGGTTTGCCTATCTCCGGCGAGTCGTAATAGTCGAAAATATCGTCCCTTATCTGGAATATTATACCGAGATGACGGCCGAACGTGCGTGCGTTTTCAAAATCCTCGCCCGTCATTCCTGCCGACAGCACGCCTATTCCGGCGCATGCCTCGAACAGTGCGGCAGTCTTCTGGCGTATCACCTCGAAATAAACCTCCTCCGAAATCTCGTGGCGACCGATGTTCGACAACTGCAATATCTCACCGTCAGAAAGCGTGCGTCCCAGCTCGGCAAGATAGCGCACGATGTCCTCCGAATGGGTGAACGACACGTGAAGCAGCGCCGTCGAGAGTATGTAGTCGCCCACCAGCACAGCCACCTTATTATCATAAGTGGCATTCACCGAAGCCTGTCCGCGCCGCTCGCTGCTCTCGTCCACCACGTCGTCGTGCACGAGCGAGGCCGTATGCAGCAGCTCCAGACCCACCGCAGCGTTCTGAGTCACGTCGGTCACGTGGCCGAACGCCTTAGCCATGAGCAATATCAGCATAGGGCGCATGCGCTTTCCGGCGCGCCGTCTGATGTGTTCGAGCGCACTTCCGAGCATGCCGTCCTCGTGGGTTAGCGAACGGTTGAAAAGTTCAATGAAATCGGCCAGTTCTGCCTGTACCGGTTGTTTTATGACTGACAGGTAATCCATACTAATCCAAAATTTGACACAAAATTAATGAATTTATCGGTATTAGTACCATATTTTTAGTAATTTTACGGCAAAAAGCAACCGCGAGGCTACCACCTTGACCGCACGACACCGATAATTTGCCCTTATGCCGCGACCGCCGGCACAATCAACTGTCATGCAGAGGTATGCCGCGCATCCTTAAAATAAACAGCAACATATATGGACAAACTATTTCTAATTGATGCCTATGCGTTGATATACCGCTCCTATTACTCGCTTATCAGAAACCCGCGCATCAACTCCAAAGGATTCAATACATCGGCCGTCATGGGCTTCGTAAATACGCTCAACGAGATACTCACCAAGGAACAGCCCACCCACATGGCCGTAGCCTTCGACCACGGCAAGACGTTCCGCGACGAGGCTTTCCCTCAATACAAGGCTCAGCGCGAGGAGACGCCTGAAGACATACGGCGATCGGTTCCCATAATAAAGGACATAATAGCCGCCATGCACATACCTGCCGTGCAGGCCGACGGCTTCGAGGCCGACGACGTCATAGGCACACTCGCCACCAAAGCGGGCGTCGAGGGTGTGGAGACCTACATGCTCACGCCCGACAAAGACTACGGCCAGCTCGTACACGACAACGTGTTCATCTTCCGTCCGCGCCACGGAGGCGGCTACGAGAAAATGGGACCGGCGGAGGTTTGCAAGAAATATGCCATCAGCTCCCCACTCCAGGTCATCGACCTTCTGGCTCTCATGGGCGACTCGGCCGACAACTTCCCGGGATGTCCGGGCGTGGGTGAGAAAACAGCAGCGAAACTCATAGATCAGTTCGGCGACGTGGAGAACATGCTCAACCACACTTCCGACATCAAAGGCAAGCTGCGCGAGAAAGTGGAGGCAGCCACCGACGACATACGCATGTCGAAATTTCTCGCCACCATCCGAACCGATGTTCCGATCGAGCTCGACCTCGACAGCATGAAGCTCGCCGAACCCGACGAGCAGAAACTGCGCGAAATATTCAACGAACTCGAGTTTAAGACGCTCGCAGACAAACTTCTTAACAAATCAAAAAATAAGCAAAAAAACGCTAATCAACAACTCGATTTCTTTGCAGAAATTCCGACCGATGAGCCGAAAAGTTCAGAAAACGTGAGTTTTGAGACACTTCAGACGACACCTCACGAATACTATCTCATTGAGAATGAGGATGATGCGCGAGAAATTCTTGACTTTTTTTTGACAAAAAAAATTCTCAGTCTAGACACAGAGACAACGTCAACGAGCTCAATCGACGCCGAATTGGTGGGTTTGAGCTTCTCAGTCGAGGAAAAAAAGGCTTATTACGTGGCTGTGTCTGCCAATCGTGAAGAAGCGCAAAAAATTGTAAATATATTTAAACCACTGTATGAGAACCCCGAAATTCTGAAAATAGGACAGAATCTGAAGTACGACCTCGAGGTGCTCTACAAATATGACGTTCATCTGGCGGGACCGATGTTCGACACCATGATTGCCCACTACCTCATCCAGCCCGAACTGCGCCACAACATGGACTACATGGCTGAGACACTCCTCCACTACCGAACCATCCACATAGAGCAGCTCATCGGTGAACGCGGAAAGAACCAACGCAACATGCGCGACCTTACTCCTGCCGAGGTGTATGAGTATGCCGCCGAGGACGCCGACGTCACACTCCGGCTCTACAACGTGCTGCTCCCCAAACTGAAGGAGACCGGCGCAGAACAGTTGTTCCACGAGATAGAGATGCCTCTCATGCCCGTGCTCGCCGAGATGGAACTCAACGGCGTGCGCATCGACACGGCATCGCTCGCCGACACGTCTGCCATACTCACCTCACGCATGCACCAACTTGAGGAGAAGATATACGAGGCCGCAGGCGAACAGTTCAACATCGCCTCACCAAAGCAGGTGGGTGAGATCCTGTTCGGCAAGATGAAGATTGTCGATAAGCCCAAAAAGACTAAGACCGGACAGTATGTCACGTCAGAGGAGGTGCTGCAACAGCTGCGCCACAAGAACCCTATCGTGGACGACATACTCGCTCACCGCGGACTGAAAAAGCTGCTCGGAACATACGTTGACGCGCTCCCTAAACTGATAAACAAGCGCACCGGACACATACACACGTCGTTCAACCAGGCAGTTACGTCCACCGGACGCCTCTCCTCGAGCGATCCCAACCTGCAGAACATACCTGTGCGCGGCGAGGACGGCAAGGAGATACGCCGCTGTTTCATCCCCGAGGAGGGCTGCCTGTTCTTCTCTGCCGACTATTCGCAGATAGAGTTGCGCGTCATGGCCCATCTGAGCGGCGACGAGCACATGGCGGAGGCGTTCCGTCAGGGTCACGACATACACGCCGCAACCGCCGCGAGAATATACAAGGAAGACATTGCCGACGTGACACGCGACCAGCGAACCAAAGCCAAGCGCGCCAACTTCGGCATCATCTACGGCATAACTGTCTTCGGACTTGCCGAGCGTCTGGACATAAGCCGTGCGGAAGCGTCGCAGCTCATCGACGACTATTTCGCCTCGTTCCCCAAAGTGGCTGAGTATATGGAGAAGTGTAAGGAGACCGCACGCGCCAAGGGCTACGCCGAGACATTCTTCCACCGTCGCCGCTATCTGCCCGACATCAATTCGCACAACGCCACCGTGCGCAACTTCGCCGAGCGCAACGCCATCAACGCCCCGATACAAGGCTCGGCCGCAGACATCATAAAGATAGCCATGGTGCGCATCAGCCGCCGGTTCAAAGCCGAAGGAATAAAGTCGAAAATGATACTCCAGGTGCACGACGAACTCAACTTCAGCGTGCTGCCGGAGGAAAAGGAGAAGGTGGAACGCATAGTCCTCGAGGAGATGCAGAACGCATATCCGCTCAACGTTCCGCTCGTGGCCGACTGCGGATGGGGCGCGAACTGGCTGGAGGCACATTGAAAAAATTTATCTTATCACACATTAAAACATGATTAAAAAAATACTCTTTTCCGCCATACTCGTTATGGTAACAATGGTATCAGCCAACGCACAAATTGGCTATCAGGTTGCATTACTGAACAATGCAACTGGAGAACCACGGGCAAACACAACCGTAAATGCCCACATAGAGATAACAAACAGCAGTGATGAAATTGTGTACACAGGAACACAACAAGCCACCAGTAACGATTTCGGCATACTTTCACTTGTCGTTGGTGACAAAACTACCTTTCAGAATATTGATACGGGAAAACTGCCTCTCTTCATAAGCGTAAACGTTAACGGAACATTGATTGGGAAAACGCAGATACTCAATGTTCCCGTTGCAGAAATAGCAAACAAATTAAAATCTTCGTTTACAAAAGATGAACTAATTGGAACATGGGAGAGCAGTGATGAATATGAAACACAAATATGGCAATTTAAAAATGATATGACAGCAATTCGTACAAGATATAATAAAGAAGGGGACACCATTTTTGACGGATCCACGCAATTTACATATGAAATAGAAGGGAATAATATATGGTGCTACACTTATAACAAAGTTACAGATACAGATCCTTTAATCTTAATGAGAAAAATCGGTTCTAAACTTTTTGTGATAGATGGACTTTGCTTTACCAAGCAATAACACAACGGAACATCCGAAATAAATCATAAATAAAATATGAAAACAATCCTCCTTATTTGTACACTACTCATTCAATATAACGCAGCCATACATTCCGAAGACTTAAAAAGTCTGGTAGTTATATTAAAAAACGGCAGTTCCATAACCTTTAACATTGACGAAATGCCTAAAATAACGTTTGAAGGCACCGTCATGAATATAGCCACAGAGCGTTTGCAGATAAGCAATGTGAGCAAATACACATTCAACGGCCTATCAGGCACGGACATAGCCACAATAGAGAACACGCACGATGCAGATGTGACACTGGACGGAGACAAAGCCTATATAAAGCTTCCTAAACCTGACACAAACGTCAGATGCTATACTGTGGACGGAAAAGAATTAAGCGTCAGCAAAAGGAACGCCGGAGAAAACATAATATCCATAAACCTCTCCGAGATAGACCAGCAAGTGTTTATCTTAAATGTTGGAGGAGAATCCATTAAAATAAGAAAGCCATGACAAGAATAATCATACTTCTGCTTCTACTTGTCGCAGCCATGCCGCAACAGACAAAGGCTCAGAGTGACGACGAACAGGTGTTGATATTCAGAAACACCGGTGAAGTGAATCTGTTCTTCACAAGCGAAATAGACAGCATTGTGATGTCATGTTACGATGCCGACAGCGTGATGCACGACAGTCCTGTTAGCCAGGTATTTCATACAGCCGACACCGCATTGGTAGTACCAATAAACGAAATAGACAGCGTGGCGATCGGCAGCAGAAACACCATGGAATTCAGAGACGGCGTAAGACAGATCACAGCCGACAGCATATGGATTTCCTACTTTGATGGTAATACCATACACTACAAGTCTGGAACACCTTATGACAAGCTGCCAAAGGAAGGTGAGCTGCTGTTTTACGGCACCATGGACAATCTTTTCCCCGTGGGTCTCACCGCCAAAGTCACAGGTGTGACCAAGGGTGAAGACTATTCCGTTGATGTGGATAATGTAGAGCTTGGAGATATATTTTCAAAATTCTTTTATGCCGGAGCGCTCAACAATACCACACCGCAATCACAGCAGGCATCACGCATCCCCGTGAGCGCAGGAGCTAAAATAGGTGGTGAGATAACAGTCGAAGATTATGGAAGCATTGCTATAGGAGGTAATGCCGAGATAGAAGGTAAGGCTGTCGCCAACCCGCTTACAGGATACTATAACCTTGATGCCACCATAGACTTATCCTTAGAAATGGCCTCAGAAATAAAGGGCGACGAAATATCTTTTGAAGGTGAGACAAAATCTGTAAGGATTCCTCTTCCGAAACCAGGTCTTGTGCTGTGGCCGGAACTGAATGTCAGCGGATTTGCGGAACTTTCAGGAGAGCTAAAACTAAATACGAGAATAGCAAAAAACTCTCGTGTACACTACGTTTGGGAGCGTCGCAGAGGACAAGAGGACAAGCAGATTACAGAACAGTTGCCACTTGACGATGCAAAAGAATTCAACTATACAGCCGAAGCTGAGATTATAGCAGATGGAGAGGTATTCGGAGGCGGGCAGATCAATATGGACATGCGAGTACTCGGATCGCCTTGGGGCGCACGTGCGAATCTAAAGGTAGGTCCATCGGTGAGCGGTGAACTAAGTAGCGGTGTCATCACGACACTGAGTAGCAACGGATACAACCATGAACTATACAGTAAAGCATCACTCGAAGCCTGCCTGAAGCTCGACAGCTACTGCTCGCTATTGTACTATGACTTTAAGGAAAATAAGGAAAATGAATACCAAATATTGACCGCAAGTTTATCCTTATTTAAGCAAACCCTTAACCTATTTCCACAATACGAAGAGAGCCGGGCTGTGAAAATGCCCAACAACAAAAAGGAAGTGGAAGTGAGCATGGCAACGAAATCGAAGGAAAAAATAGTGAAGTCACTTGATACAGGCTTCCAAGTGACCGACACTGAAAACAATCCCATAGACAGTGTCTTTGTAGGCCGTATCATCGAGAATACCGACAGCATACAAGGCATAGATACATGCCTTGTGCTACAACAATCAGAAATACCTGCTGAGACTGAGATCGTGATACGCCCCATATTCCACTACGACGGATACACAATACAAGCAGATAAAGCCACCTTAATGAGCGATATGCAGCTGCAACCGGCAGTATTCGGACAAAGTAACGGTGCTGTGACTTATCTCTCCGGAATGCCGTTCAGCGGAAGCGCACAAAACGACAGCACGCTTGTCATAGCCGGGCCATACCTGCCTGTGCCTGTACGAGACTCGGTATTTCACAAACAAGAAACGGTAGTCACAGGAATATACCTTACCGACATCACGGGCACATGGAACGGAACGGAGAACGGTGAGAATGTCACTTACACTTTCTCTGACAATAGTGGTACATTCGCATCGGGAGGAACAACAACCGATTTCACATATAAACTCAATTATCCTCAAACCGGATACATTGTCATGTCGTTCAATGACAACACGGTGAAAGCACTAAAAGTCACAGGATACGGCAGTACAAGCATGACCTGTGTTAATCCACCGTCAACAGAAAAATTCACATTATACAAACAATAATAAAATCTTGGAACAATGCACGCATACATCAAAATCATCACATTTGCCATCATCCTCTCATGCATCCCCACCATGGGCTCTGCACAAATAGGCTACCAAGTGTCTCTACTCAACACCGCTACAGGCGAACCGCGCGCTAATGTTACTGTGAACGCACGCGTAGAGATAACCGATTCGAAAGACAACATTCTCTTCAGCGGCACACAGCAGGCCACAAGCAACGACTTCGGAGTGTTACAACTCACAGTTGGTGATGCCGACACATTCAGCAAGGCGGACACCGGAAATATGCCGTTCTTCATCAGCGTCACCGTAGATGGAATGCTTATCGGCAAAAGTCAGATACTCAGTGTGCCAGTGGCAGAAGTGGCAAATAAGTTGAAATCATCGTTTACGATGGATGATCTTTTGGGGACATGGGGCAACATAGATGATAACTATCATGCTAAGAATTCACAAATGTATGTCTTCTACAAAAACGGAACTGTAGATTCCATATTAAAAGACTACGATGGTACATACACCGATTCATACAATTACGAAATAGACGGAAATAATATTTACATCTACGATTATCACGGATTACAATCAAGAATAAGATTCATAAAAGGCGCCCTATACTCTGAAAGCTACGAGTTTAGCAAGCAATGATCCTACATGAAAAAGATATTCCATCTTCTGAAAGCCATTATCATAGGCTCGCTGGCAGGTATATTGCTGGTGATGATAGGCAGTGTGCTGTTCACCGACATCAGTCCGATGCAGTTTCTCAAATCTCTGGCCGACAAAGGATTCATGCCCGTCATAGTCAACTGCCTGTTGTCGTTCGCAGCACTCGCCATAGCCTTCACCTTGCAGATAATAGTTCATGAGGGTGGACACCTCGTGGGAGGGCTTCTCACGGGCTACCGCTTCGTGTCGTTCAGGATATTCACCCTCACGCTACTGCGCCGCGACGGTCGCCTCATAGTGCGCCGCTTCAACATACCCGGCACGGGCGGACAGTGCATCATGCTGCCGCCGGACGGCGACGCCGTCAGTGTGCCGTTCGTGATATACAATGCCGCGGGCGTAGCTGCCAACATACTGCTCACCGCCGTGGCCGCCACGCTCTTTTTCATACACCTGCACGACGGCGGCATTTTCCTTTTCCTACTCGCACTTTTCACAGCCCTTACGGGTCTGTGGACGGCACTTCTCAACGGCATACCGCTGAAAATAAACGGCATGTGCAACGACGCGGGCAACATACGTCTGATGCTCCGCGAGCCTGAAGTGCGCCGCCACTTCGTCCTGCAACTGCGTGTGCACGCCCTGTGTCAAAACGGCTTGCGGCCGAAAGACTTTCCGCAGTCATGGTTCGAAGGGCTCTGCCACGACGGCGGATACGGTCTGATGAACGCCGTCACGGACATGATGGCCATATCAAGCGAGATAGACAAGGGCGATTACAGTCGCGCCCACGACATGCTCATGGCCATACGCGACCGCCGCCCCACCCTGCCCGACATGTACGACAAGGAGATAGACTGCGAGATTGCGTTCACATCGCTCATGCTCGGCCGCAACGACGAAGCCGACCGACTGCTCACCGACAGCCTGCGCGCATACATACACCACACCTCGTCATACTCCTCAGCCAAACCGCGCCTGCTCTGCGCCGTGGCACTATGTTTGGAGCACGACCGCCGGAAGGCTGAAGCCATACTGCAAAACCTTGAAAACAACCGCGACCGTTACATCATGCTCGGCGAGGTGGAGGCAGACATATGCACGATGCGAAGCATGCTCGACGCTCCCGACCGACAATGACCACAGCGCCTGACCAGCCCCTGCCGCATTGTGCAAAGGCCGGTCAGAAATACACCACAATCACCTTCAAAACCCAACGCTCACCTTAACCGAAAAGGACTACGCCGAAATAGGGAAACGCATCCGGATACATAGATATTCAGAAAGAACCGGTCACGACAAAGAGCTGCGGCGACATTGACAAATATGCGGTGCTTGTTGCTGTTGTGAGAAAAGCAAAATAGTCCACTTACAGATTATAACCGGATTTCGATTTTTTACTCCGGGTTTCCCGATATACCCCGAAAAATAAGCGCGTATTTGCAAGCAGACTCTTCGTCGGGCGCAAATACGCGGAAAATAAGCGGTTTTTCTAATATATTGAATATCAATGATTTATGTTTAAGGGGTATTTTATTGCTTTGCAAAAAGCACCATTTCAGCTTGCGAAATGGCCTATATTGGAGGCCAAAAAGCACTATATCGCACCCTGAAATGGGCTTTTTCGTACCACGAAATGGGCAATATCGGAAAGCGAAACGCACTTTTTCGGACTATGATACAGGGTATATGAAAAGCCTGTATGCCCCGAAACGGCCTCCGATACGCCGTATTTAACATCCATTCACACCTCTTTTGCAAAAATATTTTGTCAAAATCGAGTCAAGAAAAATTGTAAGCCAGTCGCTTGAGTTTCCTTCAAACGGACTGATATTATTCTTAAAATACATACATATATCTCTTTTAAAATTACGTGATTTCTTCTTATATATTCCGGGATTATTCCTGAAAAACACCGCCACTGGGCGTGAGGCAGAACAAGACAAACATACACCTGTCCTGTGGAGATAATCCGCCGATTGCGCAGCATGGTTTTTATTATTATCCTATGTGAATTTATCGTCACCCCACGCTACGCCCCGTCACGTCTCACGCAACAACCTGCTGCCAGTAAGTTTTCAGTTATTCTGCGCCGCATCCTGAACAAGCCCCGTCTCAGACGCGCCCATACTGGGCAGCACGCATGCCGGCGTCTTTATGCGATTCATATCCGTCAGACAATCAGACATCTTCTGCCGTCACGGCGATGCTTCGGCGGACACGATACGGACTCGCCACCGCTGTTCCGCGCCACGTGCAGGGCGTGCAAGACATATCATATATTTCACGAAACATCCTCATTTCCATATTCTTACACCAACGCCCCGACATAAACACACAACATCACGAGAAAAGTATCATAAGACGACAAAATAGTATCTGAAAACCTCCGGCATATCTGTTAATTTTGCATCCGGAACGCTAAACAATTATTTTATACTAATCTAAAAAAAAACGATGTTTATGAAACAAAAAATTCTACTTGCCGTCTTGTCACTGCTCTGCGCCACATTCGCGACAGCTGCGACAATAGACGTAAAGACCAATCTGTGGACCGGAATACAGGAAATTACCGACGCATGGGGCGGCGCACAGGCTATAGGAGCCGACAAGCTGTCGCAGGTCGCAGCCGGCGACGAGATTGCGATAACCGTCACCGCCATATCACAGACAGCCGATTATCCGCAGATATCACTGCGTAAGACTGAGGGATGGGCACAGTTTGAACCGCCCGTAGGAGTATTGTTGTCACAAGACAACGTCCTGCCTTACGAGGCACGCATAATCCTTACCGAGGATGTCGCCGCAGAGCTGAAGGCCAACGGATGCGTGATAACCGGATGCGGATTCACGATGGAGAGCATAGACCTCGTACAGAAGAAAGAACTGGGCGAGGGAGAGAAAGGCAATCCGGTGCACAACGTGTGGACTGGCAGCAAGAAAATAGACTGGTCGGCAGGCGTGACTGACGGATGGCTCGCCGTGCCTTCATCATCGTTCTCCGAGGCTCAGACAGGCTGGAAGGTGCGTTTCAACTTCTCCGGGCTCGCCATCGGCGCGCAGGGACACATATCCACAGGCAGCTGGCAGGATATGCCCGACGCCACAGAATACCTGTCTCTTACGGCATCTTATTTCGAGTTCGACATCACCGACGCCATGCTCGCCGAACTGCAAGGCAACGGATGTGTCGTGTCGGGCATAGGATTCACCCTGACAGGCATCGACCTCATCGACCCGACTCAGGTTCCCGCGTTTGTATGCACACTCGACAACTGCAGCGTGAAATGCTGGGAGAAGGGCGAGCAACCGCAGATAAGCGTCACAATACAGAGCCTCGAGGCCAAGGACATGACCACTACCGTAAGTCTGAAACTAAGAACCGACAAATATGAGGACGTGACAACCGACAGCAAGGAAGTGACCGTCGCCGCCGGAGAGACACAGACCGTGACGTTCCCTCTCTCTCCGCAATAAAGGGTGTAAATCAAGTAATTACGAGATTTACACCCTTTTTTACACCCAAAAAGCGATTCGAGTACTTTTGCAATATAGTCTTACCTAATGTATTGTTTTGAACAAAGAGCAAGATATGTTTACATCTCTTGCTCTTTGCTACGATTAGGAGTCATTATTTTGTTTCCTTTTTATGACGCTAAAAATCTTCTTTTCCCCATTACGCTCTATCTCCAAAGTAAGGCTCTCTGCTTGTCGGATATATGATTCTAATCTGCCGCTTGAAACGGACATTATGTCGGATTCGATTGCCCCTTTATCTACAGCAATAACCTTGTCACCTAACATTAACCCTGCTTTTTCTGCCTGCCCATTTATTTCTAATGCCGTAACACAAATAGTATTGTTGCGGACATTAAGGCGTAAACCGAGTGAAGGCAGCCCGTCTTTAATGGGCTGAAGTGCCCCATCAGTACGTTTTTTGATATATAGGTCACCATTAGCAAGTATGAAATTGATCTTCCCGGCAAAGATGTTCCCGGCAACATTTCTGTCAATCGATGGTATGTAACTTAACGTACAGTCTGGTATGGCTATCCCATTACAAAACACGGTAATGTCATGAAACTCCGCAATGGTATCGGTTAGCCCCTCTCTACGATAGTTGGTATACATTCTCGGTGTTTGGCGTTTTCGTAGCTTCTCATAAACGGTCTTGTCTATTATGATGTCATAATTCGAACCCAAATCAAACATCACGTTCAAAGTATCGGTCTGTTCACTATACAGTTGTAAATCATTTACGCCTTCTTTTGCAAGTGTGAACTCTTTACTCTCATGTTGCAACAACTGTTCATTGTCTGGTGCAAACATAACTATTTCATTGCTATCCAAGTCAAATTTCCAACCTATGTTTTCCATGATGGCCCGTCCTAATACCGGTCTGTAAAGAGCATTATACATACCGTTATCTTTCGGGACTGACGTGAAAATAACTCCTTCCAGTTTACCATCTCCAAGAGTGATATCATTCACTTTATACAGTTTTGAGAAATAGACTTGTTTGTAGAAGTTAAATGTTGGCATAGGTTTTTGTTTCCAATATTCCGCCTTGTATCTGTCAAGAGTCTCTTGCTTTGCAAGCGAAGTAGATGCTTGTGTGTCAAATAAGAGTGTATCAGTATATTGCCCGTTTATCGTAGCAACGACTCCAAAACAACCGTTTGGGTCACGAATTATCGGGAAGGTCTGATGGAAATCGACACTTATATTTTCAACAGCCTTGCTCTGTTCTGCATTGAAATATCTAAGCCAAAAGATTATGTAAACAAGATATATAAGCACACAGATAAATAAAATCAACAGTATGCGGAATAAATAGCGAAAATATTTTTTTATCATACAATTAAAATCTGTTCTTTAATCAATTAAATTGTAACAACATTCTTGAGGTTTGAGGAACACCGTAACCAATTTCACGGTTAGGAGCAGAACTGTTCAATCCAGATGTATGTAAAAAATTGATAAGTTCTATTCGACTCATTCGTTTGTATTCCAAAAGAGACGCACATAATCCGGCAATGGCAGGAGCTGTATATGATGTCCCTCGGCGTGGAGGTGGTGCATAAGCACATACATCGGGTTTTATATAATCGACTCCCTCATAACCTATTGAACTGAAACTGACACGGGTTGTGCTGTCGGATTCAATGGCCCCAACGGATATTACCTCCCTGACATCGGCTGGAAAATTTGAGTAACGCCAGGATTCGTCGCCCTCATTGCCCATACTTTGTATATATATTAGGTTTGGGTTAGCTTGCAGTACGCTATCGACAAATTGGGAAATACGCGAGGTATGCCCGTCAAGCATGGCAGGTGTGTAGCCGTCATAATCATCAAACACCGTATAACCGCATGAACTTGTTATCACATCTACATTATGCGACAATAACCAATGTATGGCATTCATCATACGATCTTCTTCTAATCGCAACTCCGTATCGAAGTCGTCAATTTCGGCCAGATAATATTCGGCATTCCATGCGAGCCCTTTTATTGTGTCTCCTGATGAAAGATAGCCACCTATGCAGGCACAGGAATAGGCTCCGTGGTCTCGCTCCCGCCCAGCTTTCTGAACGAAGAAATCGGTTGTGTCGCCGTCTATGAAATTGGCATAAGCTACCACATGCATATTTTTCGTCCATGAGCGTTGCCGTAATCCACCGAATCCTGTGTCCAATACTCCGATTTTAATTCCACGGCCACTTAGATTCAATGAATCGTATGATGCATCAATCATCATTGCCGGCGTTGTTGTATAGACACGTTTCCCGATAGGCACATAATGTTCAGGAGGATCTGAAAAATCATTTCGTGTCAGATAATAGCCCAGTATCGACAGTATAACTAAGGAAAACAATAGTATTCCACCAATAATTTTTATAACAGTTTTTAATGTTTTCATTGGCTCAATGCATTTTTTCAATGTAGTTAACGTGAGTTCGACGAATTGTAAGTGTTTGTAAATTTGGTGATTAGCGAAAAT
>ERZ827168.3241-NODE-3241-length-16963-cov-18.328898_pt1 | contig 16963 bp, 17 predicted proteins | sample MGYA00519868_ERZ827168 | MGnify/ENA primary metagenome ERZ827168 (study PRJEB31778, sample SAMEA3449271) | human gut metagenome | biome: human gut; feature: human-associated habitat; material: faeces | place: United Kingdom | collected 2010/2012 ...
ACATCAAGAAGGAGAACATCGGCCTCATCGAGGTCATGGGTCTGGCGGTGCTTCCGGCGCGGCTGAAGGACGAGCTGGACGGCGTAGCGCGGGCACTGGTGCGGGGCGACGATCTGCGCCGGGACGAGCCGCTGGCCAAGCACGCGGACTGGGCGGAGGAGCTGAAAAGCCGCCATGTGTTCACGGCGGAAAACGCCGGAGAGCTGCTGCGGCAGGAGGTGGGCGCGGTGTTCGCCACGGTTCTGGAGCACGCCGGCGTCTTTAAGCGCACCCCGGAGGGGCAGAAAGCCTTTCTGCGGTTTATTCAAAGTGTATGAAAGAAGGAGGACGCGAGTATGAAAACCATTTTGGTGGCTGGCGGTGCCGGATATATCGGCAGCCACATGACGGTACTGCTGGTCAAACAGGGCTATGAGGTGGTCGTGGTGGACAATTTGCGTACCGGGCACTGGCAGTCTGTCAAGGGAGCGCAGAAGTTCTGCGTGGGAGATCTACGGGACACCGCCTTCCTGCATCGGGTATTCTCGGAGAACAGGATCGACGGCGTGATCAATTTCGCGGCCTGCTCCCTAGTGGGCGAGAGCGTTGTTGATCCGCTGAAATACTACGGGAATAATGTGGAGGGCGCGGTGTCGCTGCTCTCGGCGATGAAGGCGCATGGCGTGGATAAGATTGTGTTCTCCTCCACGGCCGCCACCTACGGAGAGCCGGAGAAGCAGCCCATCGAGGAGTGCGACCGCACCGAGCCGACCAACCCCTACGGCGCCACAAAGCTGGCCATCGAGAATATGCTGAAATGGTGTGACAGAGCCTATGGCATCCGCTATGCGGCGCTGCGCTACTTCAATGCCGCCGGTTCCGACACGGAGGCAGGCATCGGCGAGGATCACGAGCCGGAATCCCACCTGCTCCCGCTGGTGATGAAAACGGCGCTGGGACGGCAGGAGCATATCGGCATCTTCGGCGAGGACTATCCCACGCCAGACGGCACCTGCGTGCGGGACTACATCCATGTGAAGGATCTGGCGGAGGCGCACCTGCTGGCGCTGGAGTATCTGGATCGGGGCGGTAAGAGCGATGTGTTCAATCTGGGCAGCGGAACGGGCTATTCCGTGCGGGAGATCATAGACACGGCGCGCCGCGTCACAGGTAGGCCGATACCGGTGAGGGCAGAGCCGCGCCGCAGCGGTGATCCCTCCGTCCTGATCGCCTCCAACAAAAAGGCTGCTGAGGTGCTGGGCTGGAAGCCCAGCCGCAGTCTGGAGCAGATCGTTGCCGACGCGTGGGCGTGGCACAGCGGCCACCCCAACGGCTATGAGGGCTGAGGTATGTGCCGACTGATACCCTTTGGCGTGCTGGACGGCAGGGATGTCCTCCTCATCGAGCTTTCCACCAGCCGTTGTGCCGTGGGGCTGCTGCCCTACGGCGCAGCCGTCCGTAGCATCTATGTGCCGGACAGAAACGGCAAGATGACGGACATCTGCCTGGGCTACGACGAGTTGGAAAGCTATCGGCACATGGATGCCTGCTTCGGCGGAACTATCGGGCGCTGTGCCAACCGCATCGGCGGGGCGGCCTTCAGCATCGACGGCACGGCGTACCGTGTTACGGCAAACGAGGGAAGGAACTGCCTCCACGGAGGAAACGAAGGCTTCCACAAGAAGCTGTGGGACTTCACCTGCGCCGAGAATGCGGTCACGTTCACCTACACCTCCCCTGACGGGGAGGAGGGCTTCCCCGGCGCTGTCCGTGTGGAGGTCATCTACCGCTTGGCAGACAGTACGCTCACCATTGAGTACCGTGCGGCGGCGGAGAAGGACACCGTGGTTAACCTGACGAACCACGCCTATTTCAATCTAGGCGGCCACGACAGCGGCACGGTGGATGACCATGTGCTGACGGTACGGGCCGACCACTATACGCCGACAGATGGAGAGAACATCCCAACGGGACAGATGGCGGAGGTGGAGGGGACACTGCTGGATCTCCGTGCTCCCACGGAGATGAAGAGCCGTCTCCGCAATGTATCTCTGAACGGCGGGCATGGATATGATCACAACTATGTTCTCAATGCGGGGCAAGCACCGGCGGCGGAGCTGTGGTGTCCTGCCACTGGCATCGGAATGGAAATGACCACCTCAATGGAGGGAATGCAGCTATATACGGCGGGATGGCTGACGGAACGCACCGGAAAGCAAGGGGCACTCTATGGGCCTTTCCACGGGATCTGCCTGGAAACACAGCGGTTTCCGGACGCTGTGAATCATGCGGCCTTTCCCTCTCCCATCCTGCGGGCCGGTGTGACATACCGCGAGAACACCCTTTATCGCTTCTTTGTTCGATAGGACGCGGCAAAAAGCAGAGCCGGAGATACCCCCATGCCCGTGGGATGCCATAATCAAAAAATACCGACAGCCGCAGGCCATCGCATTGAATGGCCTGCGGCTGTTCCCGTAGATTACCTCATGGTCGATTCGGCAGCGATTATAGCGGAGCAACGCACCTTAAGGCTGGCGCACCGAATCATACTTGGAATCGTCCAAGGCTTTGAGATAGGCATCGTATGCTGCTTCCAAGGAGGAATACTGTTCTCCTTTTTCCAGGATTTCCTTATATTGCTTTTGCAAAACAAGTGATTGAGAAACGGCAACATAGGTTTTGCCGTCTTTTTTTCGCTCGCCGGTCGTGGTTTCGGCAACGTAATATTTCCCATCGCCGGTTTGAATAATTACGGGGATGTTTTTTCCGGCTCCGACATCGTTAGTGTTCAGAGACGTCCAGAAAAGATACCGATTTGCTCTTTTCCCGTCTCTTCCGTCGCCGAGAAAGGCCCATGTGCAGTCCTCCTGCTGCAGGAGACTGTTATCCAACTTTTCAATGGCTTCGTAGATAGCCGGAACATAATCTGACTTCGGACATCTGGAGTCAAACTCGAAGTTGGAGTGAGTATTTACAGCGCCGTTTTTCCAAAAGTCTGTACTATATAGAAGTGGGAAGAAATCCGTCACACTTGTGTTAAACGGATACTTGGGAGCGGAAGGGTCGGCTTTCCCGCTCCAAGTCAGAATGATTCCGTAATCTTCATTATATGAAACAACACAGGTTCCATTCGGCGCAGCAACGCCTTTCCAATTATTCGTGTCTCCTTGATCTTTGTAATGGACGATACCGCCGATATTCACCGGATCGACCGATTGCCAGTCGGCCTGCTTCTGCGTCAGGTCAACGGTCACGGTGGTCTCCGAATTCCCCAGCAGTGCCTCTGCAGATACCTGTGCATAAGCAGAGCGCACATTTGCAAGGTCCGCCGCTTCTCGGGTTTTTTCAAGCTGTGATGAAAATACCGGGATCGCAATCGCAATCAATACAGCGATGATCGCAATGACGATCAGCATTTCCATCAACGTAAATCCATTTCTGATTCGTTTCACTATAATCCCTGCTTTATCTTGGATATATATTCTTTATATGCCATCCTATCATAATTTTGAGATGTTTGCAACGAGAAAGCTGCAAAATTGGAAAAATGAAAAATGAAAATCCCCGGCAGGCTGCGTTTTCCGCAAGCTGCCGGGAATCCCTTTACTACACTGTCAATGTTGCTATGTATTTCACGGACGCTGCATGTTCGATTTGGGCGAAAATAGCCACTCTACGCCGGGAAAACAAACCAAATGTAGCCGGAAATAAAAGCCACTACCGAAGCTCCACCGGGGACGTCTTCAAGCGCTTCACCGGGTCACGAAAAAGGGGATCACACGCTCCGCTATGAGAACGTCGTTGCACTTCCAGCAGATCGTCACGCGGTAAGTACCGGCAGGGACACGGGAGATGCCCTTCGCCGGAAGCAGCGTCAGGGTTCGCGTTTCCGCGGCGTTGGTGGAGCTGCTGCCCTCAGTCGCCGCATCTTCCCCTTCAACCGCCGTTGTCCATTCGATCTGGACCACTTTGTCTGCGCTGACATACCTGATTATGCTCTGTGTCTCCAAAACCTCCACGTTGACAGACGCGAATACGCTTTTGAAAACAAAAAACCGCCGCGGACATAGTCCGCCCCGGGAGTTTCCTGCCGCACAGCCAAAATTTCACTTTATTGGCAATGATCTCCCTTGTTTCGACCCTTCTCTCCGCATAGAAATTGCAGGGTGCAGGTTTGCCTTTCGGCAAACCTGCACCCTGCAATTTCATAGTTAGTAAAATCTCCATTACGGTCATTTACGATGTCTGCCCCATCTCAAAAGAATCGCCCGGCGCATGATGTGCCGGGCGATTTCCCACAATAGATGTACCAGGGGGAGGTAAACATATCTGTTTTGTTTTACAGCATGGGGGGACAGTCCGATCACACCGCACAGCAGGCAGCAGATCACAGGGATAACAACAGAAGTCAGCACCACTGTCAGATAACCGGGCAGCATGGTATCCTTGTCATTCCAGTAGCCGTAGCCCTTGTTCATCAGCATGATCGCGTTCATACCCATAGCCCAATTGTGTATTGATCCCATTTTGTATCCATGCACAAAATGTATATAAATTCCATTAGGAATATCTGTCATACTTGCGTCACCCGACGGCAGAGGACGCATCCCGCTCCCTCAATACATCAGTAATACTTATATAACATATATAAAATTTATGTTTCACTTATTCCATCGCTGCGCGTATAATACGCTGTCGTTTGAAAAGCGCATTAGGATAGGAGGCTGTATATATGGCGAATTGCGCGATCGTGGGGATCAACTGGGGTGACGAAGGAAAAGGCCGCATGGTGGACTACCTGACAAGGCAGTACGATGTGGTGGTGCGGTATCAGGGCGGCGGCAATGCCGGGCATACTGTTATCAATGATATGGGTAAATTTGCCCTGCACCTGCTGCCCTCCGGCATCTTTCGCAGCGGCGTGATGAACATTTTAGGCAACGGTGTGGCGCTGGACTGCGAAAACCTGGTGGCGGAGATGGAGACGCTCCGCGCGGCGGGCGTCAGCATCTCTCCGGAGAACCTGATGGTCAGCAGCCGGGCCTCCCTGCTGCTGCCGTGGCATCGGGAGCTGGACGCGCTGGAGGAGGCGCGGCTCAAGGACAAGCAGTACGGCTCCACCAAGCAGGGCATCGCGCCGTTCTACTCCGACAAATATCAGAAAAAGACCATTCAGGCCGGCGAGCTGCTGCATCCGGAGCACCTGAAGGCGCACCTGCAGGATCTGCTGGAGTGGAAGAACCTGATCCTGCAGAAGGTCTACGGGGCTAAGAGCTATACGATGGACGAGATGACCGCGTGGCTGGAGACGTATGCCGCGCAGGTGCAGCCCTATGTGGCGGATACGGGGCACTATCTGCATAAGGCGCAGACGGAGGGCAAGTCCATCCTGTTTGAGGGACAGCTGGGCGCGCTGCGCGACCTGGATTACGGCATCTATCCCTATACCACGTCCTCCAACACCATTGCCGCCTATGCGCCTATCGGTGCGGGGCTTCCCACGGCAAAGATCGATCAGGTGGTGGGCGTTGTAAAGGCGTATTCCTCCTGCGTAGGAGAAGGACCGTTCACCTGTGAATGGTTTGGTGCTGACGCGGAGAAGCTCCGGGAGGCCGGCGCGGAATACGGTGCAAAGACGGGCCGTCCCCGCCGCGTAGGGCCTATCGACCTGGTGGCCACGCGCTACGGCGTGGAGGTACAGGGTGCGACCAACATCGCCCTGACCAAGCTGGACATTCTCAGCTATATGAAGGAGATCCCCGTCTGTGCCGCCTACGAGATCGACGGCCAGATCACCCACGAGTTCCCCTTCCCCGCGGTACTGGAGCGGGCCAAGCCCGTCATGGAATACCTGCCGGGCTGGTGCTGCGATATATCCGCGGTGCGGACGTGGGAGGATATGCCGCAGGCGGCGCGGGACTATGTGGAGTATGTGGAGCAGGCCATCGGCTGCCACATCGGATACGTCTCCGTGGGCGCCGAGCGGGAGAGCCTGATCATCCGATAGACAAGGAGAACCGATATGTCTCACGATATTTACAGCTCCCCTCTGGCGTCCCGCTACGCCTCGGGCTATATGCTGCACCTGTTCTCGGACGACAGCCGCTATCAGACGTGGCGGCGGCTGTGGACGGCGCTGGCCCGTGCCCAGCACCAGCTGGGGCTGCCCATCACCGAAGCGCAGGTGGCCGAGCTGGAGGCCCACATCACCGACATCGACTACGATACGGTGGCCCAGCGGGAGCGTGAAGTACGCCACGATGTGATGGCGCATATATACGCCTATGGCAAGGCCGCGCCGTCCGCGGCGGGTATCCTCCACCTGGGGGCTACCAGCTGCTATGTGACCGACAACGCCGATCTTATCCTGTACCGGGACGGCCTTGTCTACCTGCGGGCGCAGCTGCTGGCGGTGCTGGGGAATTTGGCGGCCTTCGCGGAAAAATACGCCGCCACGCCCACGCTGGGCTATACCCACTATCAGCCGGCACAGCCCGTGACCGTGGGCAAGCGCGCCGCGCTGTGGATGCAGGACTTTCTGGCAGACGCGGAGGAGCTGGATCACGTTCTGTCCACGCTGCGCTTTTTGGGCTGCCGGGGCACTACCGGCACCGAGGCCAGCTTCATGGAGCTGTTTGACGGCGACGAGGACAAGATCGACGAGATGAATCGCCGTATCGCGGCGGAGTTTGGATTTTCCGACTGCTTCCCGGTATGTGGGCAGACCTATCCCCGGAAGGTGGACAGCCGCATCCTCAGCTGCCTCAGCGGCATCGCCCAGAGCGCCTATCGCATGGCCAATGACATCCGTCTGCTGCAGCACGACCGCCAGCTGGAAGAGCCCTTTGAGGAGGAGCAGATCGGCTCGTCCGCCATGGCCTACAAGCGCAACCCCATGCGGTGTGAGCGTATCTGCTCCCTGAGCCGCTATCTGATGGCCGACGCCACGAACGCGCCCATGACCGCCAGCGTGCAGTGGCTGGAGCGGACGCTGGACGACTCCGCCAACCGCCGCATCGCGCTGCCGGAGGGCTTCCTGTGCGCCGACGCTGTGCTGCGTCTGTGTCAGAACGTGACGGCGGGCCTGCGGGTCAACGAAGCCGTTGTGGAGCGCACGCTGCGGGAGTACCTGCCGTTTTTGGCCACAGAGGACATCATGATGGAGGCGGTGAAGCGGGGCGGCGACCGGCAGGCGCTGCACGAGATCATCCGCAGGCACTCCATGGCGGCAACGGCCTGCATGAAGGAGGGGCTGCCCTGCGATCTGCTGGACCGTCTGGCAGACGATCCGGTTTTCGGGCTGACCCGGACGGAGCTGGAACAGCTGATGATGCCGCAGCGGTACATCGGGCGGTGTCCGCAGCAGGTGCGGCAGTTTTTGGCTGCCTGCGCGCCGCTGCTGCATCAGGCGCAGACCACAGACGGAGATATTCAAATATAAGGCCGATGCCTTCCCGATCGTCAAATAACAGCAGCAGGCCCTCCGGCAAATACCGGAGGGCCTGCTGCTATCGTGAGGAGGGTCGGCTCTCCCCTTTTATCCGCTGCATACGGCGCAGAGGGGATCGTGCTTACACGTGCTCCAGTGCCTGGTTCAGATCGGCGATGATGTCATACCCGCAACCTCTCTTTCCCGCTGCTCCGCTCCTGTTGTCCAGGCATACCGCGCCTACCACACTCTTCTATTCCGGATTTTAGCGCTTCACAGACGCAATTCCATCGCGGCCGCTCTCCGCCAGCTGAGAAACCGCCTCCTTGTAGAACACATCCAGCTCTCCTATGTACCCCGGCTTCCACGGCTTGTTCCGCCCACAGTAGTGGATGACCGCCGCCTCTCGCCGCACATCCTCCAGCGTCATGCCGTCCCCGTTGTGCCGGTGGAGGGCAAACAGCTTCTCCGTCATGTTGTAGCGGAGGGGGGCCAGCGGCAAAATGCGCTGGCCATACAGGGCGCTGATGATGTCCTGATCCGGCAGCATGAGCCTCCCCTTATGGGTGTCCATATAGTCGAACACCGCCTGCATATCCTGCTCCGCCCGCAGGGCCGGCAGGTTCATCAGCATCACGCCGGAATTGATATAGGGGCTGTCCTCGTCCATATCCAGGCGCAGCTCGTTGAACCGGTGCAGAAAGCCGCGGATGTGGCTGGCCGCTGCGAAGAACGCCGTGCCCATCGGCATCTCATACAGCTCCCGCAGGCTCTGCCGCACCACGATGTCCGGGTCGAGATACAGCACCCGATCCAGTGTGTCCGGCAGATATTTTGCCGCAAAAATACGGTAGTAAATGGCTTTTGGGTAACGGTCAGAGGTTGGCGCGTCCGCCAGCCCGCTCTCGTCCACCTGTATCAGGTGTAGTGCGCCCCGCTGGCCCAGCAGCGCTCGTGTTTCTGCCACGTCCGCCTCCGACAGGCCCTCATCGTGCAGCAGGTACACGTCAAAATACGCGGCACTGTCACTGTGCAGTGCGGAGAACAGCATCACATTCAGCTGCGGAACATAGTTCCGATCCAGTGTCATCAACAGGTTCATATACATACCTCGACTTTTTTGTTTTCAGTATATCCCGCATCCACTCAAAAATCAAGAACAGCCCCGCCAGATCACCTCATCGGCGGTACAGATGTGATGTGTATGTGTGCTGCATACGTATGCCTCGTGCGTACGCGGTGTATGTATGCCTGCTCACCCTTCCAGCAGCGCGCGGTAGTCCTCAGGGAACAGGTAGTCGATCTCAACCCGGTTGCCCTCATAGACGCGAATTTCCCGGATGGCGGCGGCCACTGTGGGGCGGTCCAGCTCCGTCAGGTGTCCCAGCGTCAACAGCTCCTTTACCCACGGCAGGGCCAGCGGATCGTCCTGCGCCGAACTGCGCAGCTTGTCCAGCTGGGCCTGCAGCGCCTGTTCCTGCGCATCATAGTCGGCGCGGTAGCGGAGGAAGTCCTCCTTGGAGATAAGCGCGTCCTGATAGTCCTCGTAGGCGCTTTGCCGGCGGCGCTGGATACGCTGCAATGCGGCCTCCAGCTTTTGCGGCTGGTCAGCGCCGGAACGCGGACGTTTCGCCGCTCCCTGCCGGGCCAGTTGGCGGAGGTTTTCTACGCCGGCAATGAGCCGGTTCAGGTCGTTCAGCACCACCTGCGCCAGCATATCGTGGGCAATATAGTGCTTGCTGCACACAGATGCACCGTAGCGCTTATACGAGCCGCAGGTGTAGAAGGTCTTACCGCTCCAAACGGTCTTGACCATGGCCCGGCCGCAGTCGCCGCACTTGAGAAATCCCGCGAAGGGGCTGATACTCTGCTGAAAATCCGGCGTGCGGGCGTTGGCGTTCAGCAGCGCCTGCACCCGCTGCCATTGCCCCTTTTCGATGATCGGCTCGTGGGTGTCGGACACCACCATCCACTGCCACCGCTCCTTTCGCTTCGCCTTGCCGTGCATCTGCAGGCGGTCATCCCGGCCCTGCTCCATATTGCCGATATACATTTCGTTCTGCAAAATGCGGTGGACAGTGGCGTATGTCCAATAGGTGGTGGACTCCAGCCGGTGGTTGTTGCGGTACTTCTCGCCGGTAAGCCGTTTATACTCGCTGGGGCAGGGGATGCCCTCCTCGTTCAGCTGCTTGGCGATGCGGATCTTGCCCATCCCGTTTTCAAACAGGGTAAAGATGCGCCGCACCACCTCCGCCGCAGGTGGGTCAATGACCAGGCGATTGTGGTTCTGCGGGTCTTTGCAGTAGCCGTAGCTGGCGAATGCTCCGATGAATTCGCCCCGCTGCTGCTTGGCCCGAAGAGAGCTCTTGACCTTTTGGGAGATGTCCCGTGCGTACTGCGTGTTGAACAGGTTCTTCAGCGGCATCATCATGTCGTAGGCGCCGCGGACACTGTCGATGTTGTCCGTGACGGCGATGAACCGCACACCGTGCTCCGGCAGCCAGCGTTCCAGATAGCGACCTGTTTCGATGTAGTCACGGCCGAAACGGGACAGATCCTTTACCAGCACGCAGCGGATGCGCCCACTTTCCATGTCCCGCAGCATCCGCTGAAAGGCAGGACGCTGGAAATTCGTGCCGGTATAGCCGTCGTCGGCGTAGCATTCCGTCGCGGTCAGATCCGGGTGGTTTTCGATGTACTCCTCCAGCAGCTTCCGCTGGTTGCCGATGGAGTCGCTCTCCACCCGGTCTCCGTCCTCCCGGGACAGGCGGCAGTAAAGCGCGGTGGGTATCTTCTGTTCCATGCTGCTCCCCCTTTTATCTGTGGTCGAACGGTGTTACGCCGCCTGTGTGTGGGCGCGGATCAGCTCCAGAAGCAGTGTCTCTGCCGTCTGCTGGCCAAGGAAGTTGCGGGTAACGGTGATCGGGGTCGGAATTTGCACAGTGCTTGCCATGTGAGAGTCCTCCTTGAAAAAGCGGTATCCCAATATATGATGCAGGGAGGAAAACTATTATTCCGTGTCATAAGTTACCTTATAATTGCATTATACACTTAATAGTGTCTCTTGTCAATAGGGGCATGTAAACTTTTTTGTGTCGTTTGAATGGATGTGATTGACATATGAAATTTGAATGTTTATAATATTCAATGAGGAGGGAGCCATATGGAGCTAAAGACCAATGAAAAAATCAAAATCATATTAGGACGCAAAGGCATGACTGTTTCTGACCTCGCGGTGAGGATAAATACGTCTCGTCAAAACCTAACCAACAAGCTGTCACGCAATAACTTCAGCGAAAAAGAACTTAGGACTCTTGCAGAAGCAATGAACTGCGATTTTGAGTTGTTATTTACTATGAGGGAAACGGGCGAGATTATTTAATGGCATACAATATAAGCACCAAGAGCTGTGGTTTAATAGGCCGTGGCTCTTGGTGCTTGTATATTCGAATGGACGGAATACAAATACTATTTGCTTGATATATCAATAAAGCACCCGTCCGGCGCATAGGCCTCAATAACATCGCCGGGCTGCACATTGGTCAGAGTCAGCGTGATCAGCGCGTCTCCTTGACGGCTGCTTCTGCTGACCGGCGGGATGCGGATCTCCTGCCGCCCATCGGGGAGCCGGACAATAGATGTACGAGTATTTTCTTTCTCGGGTGCCGGGCAGCCGTGACGATCCCGGCAGAGCTTCGAGTAGAGGTACTGCTGACCGGTTGGGTCTGTAAAGCTGCGATAGCTGTCGGACTGTACCTGACCGGTCATTGATTGATGCATGAGAAACGCCAACGCTCCAGGATCATCCCGCAGCCCGCAGTCTTCGACGAGGTGCCTGCCGCGGGTATTGCGGAGCAGCTGCACCCCCATGGCGGACGCCATACCCTCCAGTTTGATTCGGCCGGCGTAGCCGATGGTATAAGCGCCGACAGTACTGCGGATGTAGTTGCTCAGCTCACCGGGTGAGATGGCTTTTTGGCCCACATCATCCTGTGATACAACGTAAGCGCTGTCTGCAAGCCGTTCTGCCGGACAGCCTTGCGCCAGACAGTCCCTCCATGCGTTGATATATGATGCACCATAGGGCGAAAGTGGAAATGTATAGTCATGGGTATAGCTGGACAAATCGTCCCGGCGATAACGCACGAAAACACGCTCAAGATCGGCGTCATCCAACAACAAATCGCCCCACTGTAATGCACATACCTCCTTTGCCGACAGACCGCTTTCTTTTAATAGGACAGTCAGGGCTTCCATAGGCTGACCCAGTTCCTGCCAGCATCGGCTGTCCAACATAGCTTCATATTCCGCGGGGAGAACATCCGTGGCAGCAGCTTCCCGCTGCAGCCGACGATTTGTGATTTTGGGATCGCGTTCCTGGCGGCGTATATAATCCGCCAGAACCTTTTGGGCAGGACACGCGACACCCTCTTGTCGGGCGATAGTTGCCAAAAAATGGTATAATCTCTTGACATATTCCAACCCGTTTTTCCGCGGATGGGATGTGCAGAAGCGTTTGAAGTCTCCTGACGTAAGGTCTGTCAATTTTTTGTCCTCAAAAGCTGCCGCCATTTTATTAAGCTGGTTGTAATAGGTTTTCCGCAGCTCAACACTGCGGCTTTCATCGATCACGTAGTCTGTTGCGTATAGTTCTATCGCTGTACGCAGGCTCATTTCTGCCAGCGATTTTCCTTCACGCAGGTTCATATTCAACGCGTAGCGATACTTCTTGATCAGATCCTCTGTGCGTTTCTTTACCGTGCGGCGGATGACCTGCTCTTGCGTTTCCCCCTGACGGGGGCAAGGAATATACAATTCCAAGGTGGCCGCATCCGAAAACCTATGCGATTTGCTGTCGGTGTGAGTTTGCAGCAAATGGCCTGTCTGCGGGTCCAGCAGTCCGATAGTGCCGCGGGACAAATATCCTGCGGCGTGGGCGGGATTAAGTGTGAAGCGAATTCTGACACCGGGCTGGTAGTCGTATATGATCGTCTGCTTGCCGGAGTGAGGTGTGATCTTAATTCCGGCGAATGGGTCGTTTTTTCTTTTCATCGTATCTCTTTTGCCTTTCTGTAGATTTTTTGTGCGTCTTCCTTCAACGTGTTATAGTATTCCTCCGTGATTTTTTCCTGTGTGTCCGGCATGGTCGACTGCTGCCGTGACAGGGTAGTGCGGAATTTCCCATTTTCTCTGCTGATTTGGACATGCTTTGGCAGGCGTATATCGACCCGGTCACGGTCATGACACCGCACAGTTACAGTGACCGTACGGGCGGGCGGTGTGTTTGGCGGTACAACATAGGTCTGAACCACATGACACACTTGGGATGAAACGGTAGGTAAAGCGGGCGCGTATGCCGGATGGGCACTGTGATTCGGATCAAGGATAATGCCCTCCAATACCTGTGCGATGATCGGCCAGTTGTCCTCACGCCTGATCCACTCCGCCCACCACGCATCCTCACCACGGAGACGATGTCCCATCAGCGCATCCACCAAACCATGCGGCATGACGCTTCGACCGTCGGGCAGCGGCACAGATGTGCAGTTGCACAGGTAGGTGCATCCGCTGCGGCGCAGCAGATAGGCGGTCACATCGGTCAGCGCGTTGCCGCGCTCGTCTGCGTCCGGCTCGGTCTGTGCTACAAGCTCCATACCACACCAGTATGTGCTGTTGTATCCCAGCAGTTCCAACTTGTTTTTGACATACCTGCTGATATCCCGAGGGTCAGCAGGGCGGTGAATATCCTGGGGATGATGGGCCACATATGCGTCATTGATCTCACTGTCGCCGTATCCCTGTTTTTGGAGTGCCTCACGGCATTCAAGTACAATGTCCATGGCATATTTCGGAAGTATCACCTGGCGGTAGGCGTTGCGGGTTTTCATCGATGCGATGCGCTCGCCACCGGCGACGTTGTGCAGCGCCGCATACACACCATAATCCCCACAATCAATAATTTCGCCGTATTTTGGACACGCCTCAGCCGGACGCAGCATACTTGCCATCATCAGCGCCGCGCTGGCGGCCAACGGTGTTTCGGCGGCGTCCAAGCGGATCAACTCCGCCAGGCGTACCAGATCATCGCGCGGCAGAGCTTTGGCTTGTTCGGGAGGCACAACGCCCCTTGCTATAAATAGGGGGATCTCAATAGGCGGCAGATCGTACTGCGGCAGGAGATGACGGGATGCTTCATACAGCAGGTTCGCCGCGTTGATGTGTGCATTGGCGGTTTCGATGGCGTTCGCCTCTCCGCGCTCGGTCCTGCTGCGTGCCAATGCCAGATATTCCTGCTGTGCCTCCTGCAGCGCAAGAGGATCGCCCATGCGATTTAATATGTGCTGTATGAGAGGTATGCTGCGGCGTTCATAATATGTTAACGCCGCCCTGCGTGTACTCTCGGCGCGCCACTCCACAGGACATAACTGGTGCAGCACATTAGCCGATTTCAGCTCCGCATACGCCTGAGCGTAGTCGATGTGGCCACACAGAAGGCGTTGCGTCGTCTCGTATTTTGTTATTGTGCGGGCAATAATATTTTTGACAGCGTCTTCCAGTGCCAGACCCGATCCCGGTCGGTAAGTCATCTGCGTAGATATGCCGGACACCAGCTGGGATTTACCGTCATATAGGACGGTAGACAGCGTCTGCTTGTCGGTGCTATCCGTTGCGTATATGGCCACCGTTACCCGGCCAACGGTGGTCATCACATTTTCACGGGCGATTTCGTGTTTTTTCATGTAGGGGTCGACCTCCCTCGAAAATTGTCTCTATTTTGTATATACGCCCGAATCGCAGTTTTTCCCAAAATTTTTTAAAAAATATAAAAACCTTCTAAAAATCTTTCGTACTGGAAAAGCTGTGGGATAGCAAGTCACTGACTGACGCATAACAATGCGCCCTCTGTGTGAGGCAGAAGCCTTATAGACAACAGAAAGAGGGAGGCTCTGCTCGATGGAGCAGAGCCTCCCTGTCAAACTGCCGATTTTTGTCCGGATGCGCTATCAGCGGTCAAACGCCAGATGGCTATCCTCTTGCTCTACGATAGAACGTACTCCATCATCTTTTGTAGCTCTGGGCGGTTGGTATTCTTGCCGCTCATACGGTCAATGTGGACCTCATCTACCCCTAACTGCTCCATCAGCAGTTCCTGCCGCGCTGTATTTTGATCGGTGGTGGATATGCGGATGTAACCGATTTTCAAGTACAATACTTCCTTCCCTTGTAAATTCCTATTTATTTTGTTATACTATACATACAAATTGGCGTTTTGATGGGAGGTGTCCTCGATGAAAACATATACTCTAAACGAAATCAAGGCTATTGTGTCGCGTCTTGCCAGGCAATATGGCGCAGAGCGCATCTATCTGTTCGGTTCCTATGCCCGCGGAGATATGACAAACGACAGTGATATTGATTTGCGGATTGACAAGGGCAGCATCCGCGGCTTTCAGTTGGCGGGGCTTCTGCTCGACCTGGAGGACTCCCTTGGCGTGCCGGTAGACCTTGTCCCCACCACCAGCCTTGACCCGCGCTTTCTTGACTCCATACGTAAAGATGAGGTGCTGCTGTATGAAGCCTCTTGACCGCAATATCGGTGTTCTGGAACACATTGTCGTCTACTGTCAGCAGATCGAACAGACCGTTGAACGCTTCGGCAGCAGCGCTGAGACATTTCAAAACGATCCCATTTACCGAAATGCCGCCGCACTTTGTATTTTGCAGATCGGTGAACTGGTAGGTAAGCTGACAGATGAATTCCGTGAACAACATCCTGCCGTTCCTTGGCGTCAGATCAAAGCTATGCGGAATATTGTCGCGCATAGCTACGGCACTGTTGATCCCGAAATCACATGGGAAATTATCACGGATGAAATTCCCCGACTGAAGGCATATTGCGAACAAACTATTGCCGCCGGACAATAACGCAGTCCCAATAGAGTCCATTCCGCAGATGCAACGTGCCAAAACGCGGAAAGCGACCCTATTGGGACTCTTTTCCTATGTGCCGTTAGGGTACACCCTATTGGCACATCAACAGGGGGCGTCATCCTGCGGTATCATACCACAGACGGGGCGTAAATGAAAGATGTCCGCGGGGAGAAAAGAGTCGCGAGCAGCAGATGCTCACACTTTCTTCTCGACGAAAGGCATGTCACCTGGTATACTGATGAAAAAACAATGCCAGTTTCCGAAATTTTATTTTTCTCTCATGCAATAAAACGCCCTTTCCGTGCATTACACGGATGACAGGAGAAAAAGCCCATGCTCAGTATGCTGATGACAACCGAATATGCGCCGGCAGAGGATCGACACGAGCTGCAGCAGTTGTTGCTCCACATTGCCGGCGGGGAGCGTGACGCGCTGGCGGAGCTGTATCAGCGCACGCGCACAGCGGTGTACGGCCTTGCGCTGTCCTACCTCAAAAACGCGCAGGACGCGCAGGATCTCACACAGGACGTCTATGTGCAGGTGTGGGACTGCGCGGCGCAGTACCGCCCCACCGGCTCACCCATGGGATGGCTGCTGACCGTGTGCCGCAGCCTGTGCCTGATGCGTCTGCGGCGGGAGGAACGCCATGCCGCCCTCAGCGAGGAGGAATGGGACGCCATTCCCGCGCAGGAGTGTGGGCTGGATGCCGACGAGCGCGCGCTGCTGCAAGGCGCATTGGCAAACCTTGGCGATGAGGAGCGGCGCGTTGTGCTGCTCCACGCAGTCACGGGCATGAAGCACCGGGAGATCGCGGCGCTGCTGGAGCTGCCGCTCCCTACCGTCCTGTCGAAATATCACAGAGCATTGAAAAAGATGCGCAGCTTTTTGGAAGGAGATGACGCCTGATGACCAATGAAAAGATGGAGCAGAGACTGGCCGCAGCCCTTGAAAAGACTGCGCCGGACGATATGAGCGGCGTTCTCTCCCGCTGTGAAGCGCGGAAAGGAACGGTCATTCCCATGACAACAAAGAAAACGGTAAATCGAAAATGGACAACGCTGGTAGCTGCCTGCCTTGCGGTGATGCTGCTGTGCGGCGGAGGCATGTTCTATCAGCAGGCCCACGCGGTGGCGTCCGTGGTGTCGCTGGATGTGAACCCCAGCATTGAGCTGAAGGTCAGCAGGAACGAAAAGGTGCTCGTCTGTACCCCGCTCAACGAGGATGCCAAGGCCATCCTTGCGGATATGAGTAATGGGGCTGACCTCAAGGGCGCAAAGCTGGATGTGGCGGTGAACGCCATCGTGGGCAGTCTTGTGCGAAACGGCTATCTCGACAGCATTTCCTCCGCCATCATGATCTCGGTGGAGGACAAGGATACCGCCCGTGCGGAAAAGCTCCAGCGTGAGCTGACCAGCGCCGTGGACGGCGTGCTGCAGACCAGCGAAGCAAAGGCCGCCGTCCTGACGCAGACGCTGACGCAGGACGCGGCGCGGGAGCAGCAGGCCCGGGAGAACAATATTTCCACCGGCAAGGCGGCGCTGGTGAACCGCGTCCTCGCCATCAACCCAGCGCTCAAGTTTGACGCGCTGGCGAAGCTCTCGGTGGAGGAGCTGAAGGACCTTG
>ERZ827168.3242-NODE-3242-length-16957-cov-4.847237_pt1 | contig 16957 bp, 20 predicted proteins | sample MGYA00519868_ERZ827168 | MGnify/ENA primary metagenome ERZ827168 (study PRJEB31778, sample SAMEA3449271) | human gut metagenome | biome: human gut; feature: human-associated habitat; material: faeces | place: United Kingdom | collected 2010/2012 ...
CCCAGCGCTACGGCAAATCCCCCTATGGCGAACACCTGCGCAAGGTCGCCGCCGGAAAGATCATCTACCAATGAAAAATGCAAAGAAAACCATCATCGTCACCGGCGGTGCCGGCTTCATCGGCGGCAACTTTGTCCACTATATGCTCCGCACCCATCCGGACTACCGCATCATCTGTCTGGACTGCCTGACCTACGCCGGCAACCTGGAGACCTTGGCCTCCGTCATGACCAACCCCAACTTCCGCTTCGTCAAGGAGTCCATCTCCGACCGGAAGGCGGTCTATGATCTGTTCGAAGCAGAGCATCCCGACCTGGTCATCAACTTCGCCGCCGAAAGCCATGTAGACCGGAGCATCGAGAACCCCTCTATCTTCCTGGAAACCAACGTCATGGGCACCCAGGTGCTCCTGGATGCCTGCCGGAAGTACGGCAACATCCGTTACCACCAAGTCTCCACCGATGAGGTATACGGCGACCTGCCCCTAGATCGGCCGGACCTGTTCTTCACAGAGGAGACACCAATCCACACAAGCAGTCCATACAGCTCATCTAAGGCAGCAGCAGACCTGTTAGTTCTTGCTTATCACAGAACATACGGACTGCCTGTAACGATCAGCAGATGCTCTAATAACTATGGTCCATATCATTTTCCGGAAAAACTCATTCCTCTTATGATTGCCAATGCATTAAATGACAAGCCACTTCCTGTATATGGCAAGGGCGAAAATGTTCGTGACTGGTTATATGTTGAAGATCATTGTGAAGCAATTGATTTAGTATTCCATAATGGTGTATCAGGAGAAAGATATAATATTGGTGGACACAATGAAAAAAGAAATATTGATATTGTTAAATTAATATTAAAAAGATTAGATAAATCAGAAGATTTAATAGAATATGTAGAAGATAGAAAGGGACACGACTATAGATACGCAATAGATCCTACTAAAATAACAAATGAGTTAGGATGGTTCCCAAAAACTAAATTCGAAGATGGAATAGTAAAAACTATAGATTGGTATTTAGCTAATCCAGATTGGTTAAAGTAAAAAGTAAAAGCAAATTAGATTTTTCTAATTTGCTTTATTTTTTGTATATAATTTTATTTTTTATAAATTTTCATTTGGTCCAACCATAAACCATGGCCAATAATTTTCATATCCTTGAACTTGATAAACTCCTGAAAGTTCATCATATGTTTTAAAGAAATAATTATATGATGTACTTTTTTTAGTACGGTCTGCAGAATGTCTATCTAATGAAGCATCAAAAATATATTCTGTGCCATTAATATTTATCACTGCCCAAGTATGTGCTGTATAACCTCCACCAGATGCTCTTGTTTGACCAGTAGGACAATATGCATCTAATCCCATAACTCTACAAATTCCAGCAAATGTACCTGCATAATTTTTACAATTATATCCATCTTTATGGTACATATGTTGAACTAAATATTTATACATATTTTTAACTTTGGTGTATGTTGACATATTTGAATTTGTATTCTTATTAATAAGCTTTTTATAATAATTATAATAGTTTCCAAATGAAGATTTTTTAAATTCCTTATCTGGAGATAATTTAGTTTTATTTAATTGTTGTTGCCTATTACCAGTTATTACAGATTTTATTTCAGAATATTGTCCATGTAATTCTTTTCCGCTTCTATTTTTGTATGTTCTAATACGATAAAAATATACTTTACCTTGACTTAACTTATAATCTTTGTAACTTGTTTTTTTAGAAGAAACAGTTGCAATTTTTGAGTATTTTCCATTTTGTGATGTTGCTCTATATATTTTATACCCCTTTATATCATTTACTTTTTTCCAACTTAATTTAATAGAATTTCCTGTGTATTTTGCATTTTTTAAATTTGTTTGAGCTAATGCTTCTTTTGTTTTTATACCAGTAAAATTACCATAAATTCTTCCATTAGATGTATCTGAATAGGCTCTAATTTTATAATAATATTTAGTGAATTTTTTGATTTTTTTATCAGTATACTTACAATTATTTTGACCTTTTATAGTTTTTATTTTAACATATTCTCCATTTTTACTTGTGGATCTAAATATTTGATATGCAGTAGCACCGTTTACTTTTTCCCAATTTAAATAAGTTCTGTCATTTCTGCTTGATAAATTATAATTGACACCTTTAACAAAAATTAAACTAGAAATAGAAGAGTAATTGCTATATATTTTAGTTCCATTTACATATTTATAAGAACGGATTTTATAATAGTATGTTTTCCCACTGGTAGCAGGTGTTGTATCTAAATAAGATAAATTACCTTTTGAAGGGTAGGCTATAACTTTTTCTTGTTTATTTGTCGAAGTATATCTACAAATTTCATATCCATCTACTTCTAAAGATGGCTTTTTCCAAGATATTTTTATTCCATTTGTTTTTAGTGTTGTAGATATTTTTGTTACTTTGGGTAAAATAACATTGTATGATATACTTTTATATCCATAAAATTCAGAATTAGGAGCACCTTCAAGAGAAATATATGCTGTTCCTACTGGAGTGACAGATGAATAAGATGGATAATTAACTATATAATCTTTTCCTTCTTTTAAGGTTTTTCCTTTATATGTTACTTTAAAATTACTAGGTTTAATTTCTTTACCAGTATATTCTTGATCTGGTATAGCAGAAACATTTACATTATAAAGATTATATTTACAAATTACATAATATACATATTTAGTTCCTGTGTAATTTCCTTTTCCTTTTATAATTACTTTTTTTCCGGTACCAATATTAATATTGTCTTCATATGTAACAGTATAGTCTTTTCCAAGTTTTAATTTAGCATATGGATTATTTCTTATTAATTCGACTTTAGGTTTAATTTCTTTTCCTGTATATTCAAAAATAGTTTTTTCAATTGATGCATAATAATTAGAAGAAGTAATATCTTCTTTATTGGTAGCATTTGATTGATTAGATAAAAATAAAATTAAAATTCCAAGTGCAAGAACAATAGAAATAAACAGTTTTTTACTAATTTTCATTTTAATTCCCCCTTAATTTTATATAAAACAATTTTAAAACATTATTAAATTTTTTTCAATATATTGGTAAAATATAAGTAGAATTTGTTGCTTTTTTTGTTCTAAATATAATATAATATTGTCGAAGGAGAAAGTTATGCCAAAGTTTTTTGTAGATGATAATCAAATTTATGAGAATAATATAGAAGTTATAAATGATGATGTTAAACACATAAAAAAAGTATTAAGAAAAAATATTGGTGATACAATAGAAGTATGTAATAGAAATACAGGAGATAATTTTTTGTGTAAAATAACAGAATTTAAAGATGGAAAAATTATTTGCAATATAGATAAAATAATCGAAAATAAAGCAGAAAATAATATATATATTAATATATTTCAAGGATTGCCTAAACTAGATAAAATGGAATATATAATTCAAAAATCTGTAGAGTTAGGTGTATCAGAAATAACACCTTTAAATATGAAAAGATGTGTTGTGAAAATAGATATTAAAGATGAAAGCAAAAAAATTCAAAGATGGAATAAAATATCAGAAGTTGCAGCAAAACAGTGTGGAAGAAATATAATACCCAAAGTTAATAGTGTTGCAAAAATCAAAGAAATCGGGGATTTATGCAATGACTATGATATAATATTAGTTGCATATGAAGGAGAAAAAAATAATAAATTAAAAAAAGTATTAAAAGAATTAAAAAGCATTTATAATACAGATAAGATTCTGAAAATTGCTATAGTAATTGGACCAGAAGGTGGAATTGATAAAGAAGAAGTTGAAGAGTTAAATAAAATAGATAATACCAAAATAATAACTCTTGGAGATAGAATATTAAGAACAGAAACGGTTGCACTAAATATGACAAGTATTATAATGTATGAATTTGAAGGGTAATGGAGGAATAAAATAATATGAGTGAACAAATAAAAAAAGAAAAAAATGAATTGTATAAAAAATTATTTAAAAATATAATGATAGCAATAGTTATATCCATATATTTTATCTTCCTAAATTTAGGAAGTGTAAATATAGAAAAAGATATATTTTTAACAGACATAAAAGTTTTTTCTATGATAATTTTAGGAATATCAATAATAATTTTTGAAAAAGCATATAGAAAAGATAGTGGTGAATTAACAATCAATGCTATTGAAACATTGGTATTAGCATCTTATACATTGTCAATAATATATGTAACAAATCTTTTTAAATTTGATTTTAGATACTATGTTTTAACATCTTCATATATTTTTTCTATATATTATGTTTTTAAAGATATAATAATTTATACAAGAGAAAATAGAAAATATTTAAGAGAATTAAGTGATATATCAGATATTGTAAAAAAAGAAGAACCATCCAAAAAGAAAGCAACAAAGAAAAATGTTAACATGAAAGATACAACGCGTATAGAAAATGAGAACGAAGCTAATGCAATAGAAAATATTAAAATTGAAGATGAAAAAGAAGATAATAACGAAAAAGTAGTAGAAGAAATAAAAATCCCAAAAGCAGAAACTAAAAAAACTGTATCAAAAAAATCAACCACAAGAAAAACACCTGCTAAAAAAAGTACAACAAAGAATTCAAAAAGTAAAACAGCAACTAAAAAAGTAGAAAAAACAGAGAATGAGACAGCAACAAAAACTACAACAACTAAAAATAGAACTACAAAAAAATCAACTAAATCAACAACTAAAACTACTGTAAATGCAAAAAAGAAAACTGAAAACAAAAATGATGAAAAATTAGAAAAAAGTGTTGAAGAAGAAAATAAACCCAAAAGAAGAGGAAGACCAAAAAAGAAGGTGGAAGAATAAATGATAAAAAGTATGACAGGGTTTGGAAGAACCAAACTAGTAAAAGATTTAAGAGAATATCAAGTAGAAATGAAATCTGTAAATCATAAATATTCAGATATAAATATAAAATTACCAAGAAGTATTAGTTATTTAGAAGAAGACATTAGAAAGATAGTTTTATCAAAAGTTAAAAGAGGAAAAATAGAAGTTTTTATAACTTTTGATAATTATAGTGATGAAGGCAAAAATATAATAATTAATAAAGAAATAGCGAAGGTTTATATAAATAACTTAAAAGAATTAGCAGACGAAGAAAATATATCTTCAAATATAGAAGTTACAGAAATTTCGAAACTCCCAGATGTTCTTACAATAAAAAATGTTGAAAACGAAGAAAAAATAAAAGAAGAAATTGTACAAGCTGTAACAGAGGCAACAGAAAAATTAGTAAATATGAGAAAAATAGAAGGAGAAAAAATTGCAACTGATTTACTAAATAGAATAAACAACATAGATGTAATTGTAAAAGAAATTTCTCAACTTTCTACTGGACTTATTGAAGAATATGTAGTAAAATTAGAGAATAGAATAAAAGAAATTTTGAAAACTGATCAAGTTGATAAAACAAGGCTTGCACAAGAAGTTGTAATTTATTCAGATAAATGTTCTATAGAAGAAGAATTAACCAGATTAAATAGTCATATTGCTCAATTTAAAGATTTATTAAATTCAGAAGATGCAATAGGAAAAAAACTAGACTTTTTAATTCAAGAAATGAACAGAGAAACAAATACAATAGGGTCAAAATCAGTAAACTTAGATATTACAAACAAAGTAATAGATATTAAGACAATTTTAGAAGATATAAGAGAGCAAATTCAAAATATTGAGTAGGAAGGGTGAGTTTATGCAATTAGTAAACATAGGATTTGGAAATATAGTTTCTGCAAACAGAATAGTTGCAATAGTAAGTCCAGAATCAGCACCGATAAAAAGAATGGTGCAAGAAGCAAAAGATAATAAAACAGCAGTAGATGCTACATATGGTAGAAGAACAAGAGCAGTGTTAATTATGGATTCAGGACATATTATTTTATCAGCAGTTCAACCAGAAACAGTTGCAGGAAGATTAGATAAAGATATATCTCAAGAAGAAAATTAAAGGAGGCGAATTTATTATGATGGTAAAACCAACAGTTGCAGAATTATTAAAAAAATCTACTAATAGATATGAATTAGTAATAGCTACTTCAAAAAGAGCAAGACAAATTGCAAATGGTGATAAGCCAAAAACTGATGTTGATGAAGAATCACCTGTAACACTAGCAGCAAATGAAATAGCAGAGGGAAAAGTTACAATTATAAAAGGTGAAGATCCAAATAGTGAAGAAGAAAATGAAGAAGAGGAATAAAAAATGTTAGTATTATTATCCGGAGTATCAGGAGCAGGAAAAGATACAATAAAAAAAGAATTAATAAAAAGAGTGGCTAATGTAGAAACATTACCATCTATAACCTCTAGATCTCCTCGTCCAAATGAAGAAGAAGGAGTTCAATATCATTTTATATCAAAGGAAGAATTTGAAGAAAGAATAAAAAATGGTGAGTTTTATGAATATGATTTACATCATAATAATTATTATGGAACTTCTAGAAAGATATTAAATGAGAAAATAGCAGGTGGAAAAATAATTGTAAAAGATATAGAAGTAAATGGAACAGAAAATTTATTAAAACTTCTAAAAGATGATGTTAAAATTGTAACTATTTTCTTAAAAGTAGATGAAGCAGAATTAAGAAAAAGATTACAAGAAAGAGGAGATTCTGAAGAAGATATCGAATTAAGACTTGGAAGATTAGATTATGAAGAATCTAAAATGAACATATATGATTATGTTATAAAAAATAATGATTTTGAAAAAACTGTTCAAATAATTATGACAATAATTCAAAATGAACAAAGGTTAGAATCATATAAATAAAATAAGTATAAGAAACTAGAAACTTTCTAGTTTTCTTTTTTATTTACTAGATTTTTAATAATATTTAATATATAATATTCAAAGAATTAAAAAGGAGATAAAATGGTAGCAGAAGTTATAATAAATAGTACAGCAAAAAAATTAAATAGAGTATTTGATTATAATATTCCAAAAGAATTAGAAGATTTAATAGTAGTTGGAAGTAAAGTTTTAGTACCTTTTGGAAATATGAAAAAGCTAGAAGAAGCATACGTTGTAGCAATTAAAGAAAAATCAGAATTTAAAATAAAAGATATTGCTAAATTAGAAGAAAATTTAACAAATAATCAAATACAATTGGCTAGATGGATGGCAAAAAGATATTTTTGCAATGTATCAGATTGCATTAAACTTATGCTAACACCAGGAACAAGAACTAAAAACAAAGAAAATAGAATTCAAGATAAATTAATAAATTGTGTTTACTTAAAAAAAGATATTGAAGAGATTAATTTTGATATAGAAACAAGTAAAATAAAATCAGAAAAGCATAAAAGGGTATTAAACTTTTTAAAAGAAAATGAGGGATGTACAATACCAGATATAGAAATGTTTACAGATTGTTCAAGAGCTATTGTAAATACTTTAGTAAAAAATGGATATGTAGAAATTGTAGAACAAAAGATAGAAAGAAATCCATTAGCAAATAAAAAAATAGAAAAAACAGAAAATTTAAAGTTAACAAATGAGCAGGAAAACGCTTTTAATAAAATTTCTAATTCAATAAAAGACAATAAATATGAACAATATTTATTGTTTGGTGTTACAGGTTCTGGAAAGACAGAAGTATATCTTCAACTAATAAAAGAAGTAATAGAACAAAATAAAACTGCAATAGTATTAGTTCCAGAAATTTCACTTACACCACAAATGATAGATAGATTTATTAGTAGATTTGGTAAAGAAACAATAGCTGTTTTACATAGTAAATTATCAATTGGCGAAAGATATGATGAATGGAATAAAATAAAATCAGAAAAAGCCAAAATAGTTATAGGTGCTCGTTCTGCTATATTTGCTCCTCTTAAAAATATAGGTATAATTATAATAGATGAAGAACATGATAGTTCTTATAAATCAGAATCAACACCGAAATATGATGCAAAAGAAATTGCAAACAAATTGGCAAAAGAAAATAATTGTCCATTAGTTTTGGGTAGTGCTACTCCAGATTTAAAAACATATTATAATGCAATTAATGGAAATATAGAATTGTTAGAATTACCAACTAGAGCAAATCATTCTAAATTACCACAAGTAACAGTAATAGATTTAAAACAAGAATTAGCTAATGGAAATAGATCAATGTTAAGTTTTGATTTATATAATGCAATAGAAGAAAATTTAAAGAACAAAAAGCAGACAATTTTATTTTTAAATAGAAGAGGCTTTTCTACTTTTATAATGTGTAGAGATTGTGGGTATACTGTAAAATGTAAAAATTGTGATATAAGTTTAACATATCATAGATTCGAAAATAAATTAAAATGTCATTATTGTGGATATGAAGAACCTGTTGTAAAGGTTTGTCCTAATTGTAATAGCAATAAAATTAGATATTTTGGAACAGGAACTCAAAAATTAGAAGAAGAAATAAATAAACAATTTCCAAATGCTAAAACAATAAGAATGGATATAGATACAGTAACAAAGAAAAACTCTCACGAAGATATATTAAATAGTTTTAAAAATGATGGAATAGATATTTTAATAGGAACACAAATGATTGTAAAAGGTCATCATTTTCCAAATGTAACTTTAGTTGGAGTCATGGCAGCTGATAGTAGTTTAAATATTGATGATTATAGAGCGAATGAAAGAACATTTCAAATATTAACACAAGTAGCAGGAAGAGCAGGAAGAGAAAGTGATGATGGAAAAGTAATTATACAAACATATAATCCAGATAGTTTTGCTATTCAAACTGCAAAGCAGCAGAATTATAATATGTTTTTTAATACAGAAATAGCATTAAGAAAACAGTTGAAATATCCACCTTTTTGCGATATAATACTAATTAGCTTTAGTAGTACAAGAGAAGATGAAATTGCTAGCATAAGTAATAAATCATATGAATATTTAAAAGAAAAAATGAAAAATACAGAATTTAATGTATTTAAACCAGTACCATCTCCAATAGATAGAATACAAAATAAATTTAGATGGAGAATTATTTTAAAAGGAAATATGACACAAGAAGTAAATGAGATTTTAAATGATTACTTAAAGAAGGTTTATGATAAAAATTTAAGAAACACAAAAATATCAATAGATGTAAATCCAAATAATATGATGTAAAAAGTTAGGGGGAAAATTACAATGGCAATTAGACAAATAAGACAAGAAGGAGACGAAATATTAAAAAAGAAATCAAGAGAAGTAGAAATTATTGATGACAAAATTCAAGAATTGATTGATGATATGATTGAAACAATGCATAAGTTTAATGGGGTAGGACTTGCTGCTGTACAAGTTGGTGTATTAAAAAGAGTAGTTGTTATTGATTTATATGATGATAACGGAGTTCTAGTTTTAATAAATCCAGAAATAAAAAAACAAAAAGGAGAACAAGAAGTAGAGGAAGGATGTTTAAGTTTTCCAAATCAATTTGCTAAGATAATAAGACCTATGGAAGTTACTGTAGAAGCATTAAATAGAGATGGTAAAAAAATAAAAGTAAAAGGAAAAGAATTGTTAGCTCAAGCTATGAGTCATGAAGTAGATCATCTAAATGGAGAATTATTTATAGATAAAATAATTCCAGGAACTTTAGAGTATATTGAACCTGAAGATGATAGTAAATCAAGGAGGAAATAAATTGAAGATAGTTTTTATGGGAACACCAGACTTTGCTAAAGAGTCTTTAGAAGCTGTATATAATGGAGGATATGATATAGAAGCGGTTGTGACAAATCCAGATAAACCAAAAGGAAGAGGAATGAAAATGATTGCATCACCTGTAAAGGAATTTGCAATTGAAAAAAATTTAAAAATATATCAACCTGTAAAAGTAAGAAATAATACAGAATTCATTGATGAATTAAAAAAAATTAATCCAGATGTTATATGTGTTGTAGCATATGGAAAAATATTACCTAAAGAAATATTAGAAATTGCAAAATATGGTTGCATTAATGTTCATGGATCACTTTTACCACAATATAGAGGAGCTGCTCCTATTCAATGGGCTGTACTTAATGGAGATAAGATAACAGGAGTAACTACAATGTATATGGATGAAGGAATGGATACAGGAGATATTATTTTAAAAAGAAAAGTTGAAATTGGAGAGAATGAAACAACAGGAGAATTGTGGGATAAGCTTTCTAAAATCGGTGGAGAATTATTAGTAGAAACTTTAAAAAATATAGAAAATGGAACTGCACCAAGAGAAAAACAAGGCGAAGATTTTACAATGGCACCAATGTTAAATAAAGATATGGCAAAAATTAATTGGGAAGATAAAAATGTTAATGAAATCAAAAATTTAGTTAGAGGATTAAATCCAATTATGGGAGCTTATAGTTTTATAGATAATAAAAAAGTTAAGTTTTGGAAAGTAGAAAAATTAGAATTGCCACTAGACAAACAAACTTTAAAAAATGGAACTGTAATAATATCAGATTCGAAACAAGGATTACAAATTAAAGCTAAAGATGGAATTATAAATGTAATCGAAATACAAGGAGAAAATGCTAGAAAGATGGGCATTGGTGATTATTTAAGGGGAAATAATATAGAAGTAGGAAAAGTATTTGAATAGATCTTTGAAAAGTAAATAAAAATATTACTAATTATTTAAAAATAGTTGTAAAAAATAAAAAAGATTGATATACTTATACTACAAAAAAGTATATCAATTTTTTATTTAGGAGGTAAAAAATATGGAAGAAAATAATAATGAGGAAGTATTAGAAATAAAAGAGGAAACATCTACAGAAAATGAAGGTGTTAAAATATCAAATGATGTAATTGCAGTTATAGCAGGTGTTGCAGTATCAGAAGTACAAGGTGTTGCAAGTATGTCAGGAGGTTTTGCTGGAGGTATTTCAGAAGTTTTAAGTGGGAAGAAAAACTTAGCAAAAGGTATAAAAGTAGAAGCTGGAGAAAAAGAAGCTAAAATAGATGTTAATATTGTTGTAGAATATGGTACAAGAATACCAGATGTTGCATTTGAAATACAGAACAGAGTAAAAAAAGCAGTAGAGAATATGACAGGTTTAAAAGTAGAAGAAGTAAATGTGCATGTACAAGGCGTAAATACAGCAACAGTTGAGGCGAAAGATGTAAAAGAAGATGCAAAACAAGAAGAAAACACAGAAAGTAAAGATGAAGAAAATCAAAATTAGTAGTAATAGAATGGAGAATTTAAAATGAAATTTATAGAAAAATTGGTACTAAATATATATTCAATAATTATGTTAGTAATATCATTAGTTTTATGTTTATTAATATTTGGATGGGTTGATATAGGGGTAATAGGAGATATGATATCTAAATTATTATTAAATTCAGTGTACTCAAATGTGATTTTAGTAATAAGTGTTATATTTATTTTATTATCACTTGTATGTATATTTTTTGGTTCATCATCAAAAGAAAATAATAAAGATAAACAAGGCGTATTATTACAAAATGAAAATGGAAAGCTTATGATATCAAAAGACACATTAGAAAATTTGGTAAATACTGTTGCAAAAAATTTTGAAAGTGCAGAAGAAATATCAACAAATGTAAGTTTAGATGCCGAAAATAACGTTACAGTGTATGTTAATTTAGTTGTAAGCCCAAATGCAGTAATAAAAGAATTAACTACAAATTTACAACAAAAAATAAAAGAAACTATAAAAAATGCATCTGATTTAGATGTAAAAGAAGTAAATATTAAAGTAAAAAATATTGCTCCAAAAAAAGAAATAGCAAAAGAATAGATAAAGAGAGGAGCCATAAGAATGAATGATATAAAAGAATTTATAAAAAATTATAGAGGAGCAATAATTGGTATTATAATTGCAATTTTAATTCTTCTTACTAATTTATACAAATTAATTATTGCTATAATCTTATTAGTAATTGGAGCATTTGTTGGAAATTATGTTCAACAAAATAAATATGATGTAAAAGAAAAAATAAAGAAATTTATAGATAGAATTTAGTAAAAGGAGCAAAAATGAATAGATCAACTATTAGAGAATTAACTTTTAGACTTATATATAGTATAGAAATTCAAAAGTCAACCAATATAGAAGAACAAATAGATTTATATATAGAAAGCAACAATATAGAAGACAAAAATGCAAAAGAATATATAAGAGATGTAGTACTTGGTATTGAAACGAATATAGAAGATATAACTAAATTAATAGAGAAACATTTAAAATCTGATTGGAAAATAGATAGAATTTCTAAAATTGATTTAAGTTTATTAAAATTGGCAATTTACGAAATAAAATATAAAGAAATTCCATATAAAGTTGCTATAAACGAGGCTATTGAATTAGCTAAAAAATATGGCGAAGATAATTCCAAAAATTTTGTAAATGGAATTTTAGCAAGTGTTGTAAAAGAGTTAGATATATAGGAGTTAATAGTAATGAAATATAATGCAGTATCAGTAACTGATTTAAATAAATATATAAAAGATAAATTTGAATCTGATGAACTATTAACTGATATATTGGTAAAGGGAGAAATATCAAATTTTAAAAGCCATTACACAGGACATCTTTATTTCACATTAAAAGATGAAAATTCTTTAATTAAATGTATAATGTTTAAAAGTTATGCAGAAAGATTAAAATTTAATGCAAAAGATGGAATGAAAGTAATGGTTTTTGGCACGGTTTCTGTTTTTGAGCGTGATGGTGTATATCAAATATATGTAAAAGCAATGCAAGAAGATGGTTTAGGAGATTTATATACAAAATATGAAGAACTAAAGAAAAGCTTAGAACAAGAGGGACTTTTTGATATAAGTCATAAAAAGAAAATACCACAAATGCCTAAAGTTATTGGTGTTTTAACATCACAAACTGGATCTGTAATAAGAGATATAATTAATGTTTCTACAAGAAGAAATCCAAATGTATATATACGATTGTTGCCAGTCCCAGTCCAAGGACAAGGGGCAGCAGAAAAAATTGCAAAAGGAATTCAATTAATGAACGAAAGAAAACTTGCAGATGTATTAATTTTAGCAAGAGGTGGAGGTTCATTGGAAGATTTGTGGCCATTTAATGAAGAAATTGTTGCAAGAGAAATTTATAATTCAGAAATACCAATAATATCAGCAGTAGGGCATGAGACAGATTTTACAATATCTGATTTTGTAGCTGATTTAAGGGCACCAACTCCATCTGCAGCAGCAGAATTAGCGGTATCAGATATTTATGAATTAAATGATAAAATAAATTTATATAATAAAAGATTAAGATTAGCATTAAAAAAGAAAACAGAATTAATGAGATTAAGATATGAAAAATGTATGACAAGTAGAGTATTTAAAGATCCATTAAAAACTGTAAATGATAATTACTTAAAGATAGATAGTTATGTTAAAAGTTTAGTAAATAACATTAAAATGAAACAAAAAGATTCAACATCAAAATATATAGAATTGGTAACTAAACTAGATACCTTAAGTCCATTAAAAACTTTAACAAGAGGTTATAGTTTAACAGAGTTTAATGGTAAGATTGTGAAAAGTGCTAAAGATTTAAAAAAGGATAATGAAATAGATATTAAATTTTATGATGGAACTAAAAGGGCAAAAGTAATAGAATAAGGAGTGATAATTTTGAAAAATAAAATAAAAAATGTAATAATTGTTATTATATTTTCATTAATATTTACTATATGCCTTATTATGATTTTAGATAGAAAAAATGTTACAATAGATGAAAATTTAATTAAAATAGAAAATGAAAATGTAGTAAATAACACATCAAATAATAAAACAACAAATAGTAATACAGTAAAAGAAGAAAATACTACTAAAAATGAAAATGCTGTAAGTGAAAATACAACATCCAATATTATAGGAAAAGAAGAAACTAATTCAGAAAAAGAAGAAGATTCATCACAAACTAAAGAAGAAAAAGCAATTAGTTTAGTAAAGAAAGAATGGGGATCTGAGGATGATTCTGTATATTTTAATATAGCAAATAAGAATGGTAATAAATATACAATATCAGTAAATAGTAGTGAAACAACAGAAGCTATTGCTTGGTATGATGTCGATTTGGATACAGAAAAAGTAACATCAAATTAATAATATGTAGGAAGGAAAAAAATGAAAGAAGAAAATAATTTTGAAGAAAAAATGAAAGATTTGGAAAATTTAGTTGCAGAACTTGAAAAAGGGGATTTAAATTTAGACGAATCTGTAAATAAATTTGAGGAAGGTATGAAAATATCTAAAGAATGCAATGACATTTTACAAAAAGCTGAAAGAAGAATATCAATTCTTCTTGAAAAAGATGGAGATATTACAGAAAAAGATTTTAACAATAACGAAGATTAGGAGATAAATAAAAGGGTAAGATGGAATATTTAATTAATTTTATACAAAACAAGTATATATACATACCATTACTTTCGTGGATTGGTATTCAAACATTTAAGTTGGTATATGATTTAGTTACAACAAAAAAATTTAATTTTAAAAGAATATTAGGCGCTGGTGGAATGCCAAGTTCTCATTCAGCTGTTGTTATGAGTTTGACTACTTTAATAGGAAAAAATTATGGATTGGACAGCGCAATTTTTGCTGTATCTTTAATATTTTCTTTTGTAGTTATGTATGATGCTGCTGGAGTAAGAAGAGCTGCTGGAAAACAAGCATCAATATTAAATAAAATAGTAGAAACACCTGGATTGTCAGGAGTAGAAGTTTCAGAGAGATTAGCAGAAGCATTAGGTCATACTCCTTTACAAGTATTTGTAGGAGCAATAATTGGTATAATAATGGGATGTATCTTTTAAAAGAGGGTGAAATTTATGACAGATATAGAGATTGCAAGAAATACAAAATTAGATAATATAGTAGATGTTGCAAAAAATATAAATATAAATGAAGATGATTTAGAATTATATGGAAAATATAAAGCAAAAATATCAAATGATTTATATAATAAAATTGAAAAAAATAAAAATGGTAAATTAGTATTAGTAACAGCAATTAGTCCAACACCATTAGGAGAAGGAAAAACAACGATATCAATTAGTATAGCAGATGGATTAAAAAAAATCGGAAAAAAATCAATACTAGCTTTAAGAGAGCCATCATTAGGACCTGTGTTTGGAATTAAAGGTGGAGCAACAGGTGGAGGTAGAGCTCAAGTGGCACCTATGGAAGATATAAATTTACATTTTACAGGTGATATTCATGCAATAACTTCTGCAAATAATTTATTATCTGCATTAATAGATAATCATATATTTTCAGGAAATAGTTTAGAAATTGAAAAAGTTATTTGGAAAAGATGTGTTGATTTAAATGATAGACAATTAAGAAAAGTCCAAACTGGTTTATCTGGTGAAAAAAATATGCAACCACGTGAAGATTCATTTGATATAACTGTAGCTTCAGAAATAATGGCTATTTTGTGTTTATCAAAAGATTTAAAAGATTTAAAGAAAAGAGTTGGAAATATAGTTATAGGATATAACAAAAAAGGAGAACCTGTATATGCTAAAGATTTAAAGGCAGAAGGAAGTATTGCTGTTTTATTAAAAGATGCAATAAAACCAAATTTAGTTCAAACATTAGAACATACACCAGCACTAATACATGGAGGACCTTTTGCAAATATAGCACATGGATGTAATAGTATAATTGCAACTAAAATGGCTATGAAGTTAGCTGATTATACTATTACGGAAGCAGGCTTTGGAGCAGATTTAGGTGCTGAGAAATTTCTAGATATAAAATGCAGAAAAGCAAATTTAAAGCCAAATGCAGTAGTGATTGTAGCAACAATAAAAGCACTTAAATATCATGGTGGAGTAAAAAAAGAGGATATTTTAGAACCAAATGATATTGCTTTAAAAAATGGAATGCATAATTTATATAAACATATATATAATATGAAAGATGAATTTGAATTAAATGTAATAGTTGCAATAAACAAATTTAATACAGATACAGATGATGAAATTGAGTTTGTAAAAAATGATTTAACTCAAAACAATATTGCGGTGAGTGTAGTAGAAGGATGGGCAAAAGGTGGAGAAGGTGCAACAGATATTGCTACTAAATTAGTTGAATTAGTAGAAAAACCAGAAGAATTTAGATACATGTATGAAGAGAAAGATTCTATTGAAGAAAAAATCCTAAAAGTATCAACCAAAATTTATGGAGCAAAAGATGTCGAATATTCTACAGAAGCAAGACAACAAATAGAAAGAATAAAAAAATTAGGATATGAAAATTTACCTGTATGTATAGCAAAAACACAATATTCTTTTTCTGATGATGCCAAAAATTTAGAATGTAAAAATGATTATAATATTCATGTTAGAAATGTAGAATTAAAATCAGGAGCAGGATTTATTGTAGTACTTGCAGGAAAAATTATGACAATGCCTGGACTTCCAAAAGTACCAGCAGCAGAAAGTATAGATATAGATAAAAACGGAGAAATTGTAGGAATTTTTTAAGAAACAATATACCAAACTCTTGTTTTTACAAATAACATATAGTATAATAGAAGCAGTAAAAATTTTTAAAGAAAAGCTTAAAAATAAAACTGCTTTTATTATGCTTTTTATTAAAAATAGGGGGCAAAAAATGAATGATAAAATAATAATAAAAGGTGCAAAAGAACATAACTTAAAAAATATAGATTTAGAAATCCCAAGAGATAAATTAGTAGTAATAACAGGACTTTCAGGCTCTGGTAAATCTTCTTTAGCTTTTGATACCTTGTATGCAGAAGGACAAAGAAGATATGTGGAAAGTTTGTCTTCATATGCAAGACAATTTTTAGGATTAATGGAAAAACCTGATGTAGAAAGAATAGATCGGTTTATCACCAGCAATATCAATAGATCAAAAAACAACATCAAAAAATCCTCGTTCAACAGTAGGAACAGTTACAGAAAT